>LNAP01002838.1_pt1 | contig 16929 bp, 28 predicted proteins | sample 602601 | NCBI WGS metagenome assembly LNAP01 (sample SAMN02440304, study PRJNA202911) | soil metagenome | biome: Subtropical and temperate rainforests or woodlands; isolation source: soil samples (1 kg each in a 20% v/v slurry with milli Q water) were... ... | reverse complement strand
TTCTCGACCGTCCTTCCGCAGCACATGAGCAGTTCCCTTAAAAACAGTTACTTACAGAACGAATGTCCTAATTTTTGGCTTATCTCGGCACGCCCCCTATACCGAAACCAGTGGCCCATACCCGGTCCAATTCGACAGCCGTACTCAAAACAACGTCTACGGCACTGCTGGCGTAACCGGTAGCCTGAACCTGGGCAACAAGGCAATCCTGTCGGCCAACCTCAAACACGTCGAGCGCCTGAACAACTCGAACGATGATCTGAGCGGTGAAGTGCTGGGCGTTTCGACCTTCGACCTGAAGCAAGACACGACTGAGCGCTGGGACGAAGTTGGGCTGGGCGTGCAGTTGGCGGGCCCGGTGAAAGCGTCACGTGTTGGTGTATCCTACGGGCACCGCTTCAACAGTGATAAGGCTGTGGCAAGCGATGTAGCTACAGTGTCCTTCTCTGTGGGCTTCTAGAATCTCGCTGGATGACAAAACGCTCCGCAATTGCGGGGCGTTTTTTTATCCATCCAAAATAGATTTCAAAAACTGCGGACATAAAAAAGCCACTGACATGCAGTGGCTTGGGTGAAACGTTAGTTTACGGTCGGCGCAGGTTTGTTCACCAGCTCCCACCATTCGATGAAATCAGCAGCAATGCCTGGCTCACTCAGCGGAAAGTCGAGAACGACCTTGTTGAGATGATCGATGGTGTGCGAAGGCTCACCTTCCCCTGTGCAGTACAGCAGTTCAAACTTCTTGCGACTGGCGAGTTGGAAGCAAAGCAACCGTTTTTTCGGGTCAGTGTAGTAGACGCGGCAATTACCCGAATCAACCATCTTGAACTTCAGTTCAAGTTTAGGAATGGACGGTTTTACACGAAGCAGCTCACGATTGGCGGTTACCAGCGTGCGCAGCACCTCGAGGTCGATATCAAATCGAACACCATCCGGAAACAGCTCAGATGCAAACAGCTCGGATAGATCCCACTTCAGTGAATCCGATACGAGTGAACACTCCATTGAGTCCGCGGCACGCTCGGCGATCCACGCCTCACGATCAGCCTCGTCCTCGAATGCCTGATAACTACCTTCGGACTCCTCCTCGCGAGCCTCGGCCATTATCCGTGCGGTCAGAACACATGCTTCCCAGGGATCGGTGGCATGTACATTTTGAGAGAAGGAACCCTCATCGTTATTTGGCCAGCGAAGGGTCACGTAGTACAGCTGAGCAGCGGTTGCAGTCAAAGTAGCTTGTTGAGTCATTTTGTTCACCATTCAAATAGTTGATTCGAGTGAGCAGCGATTGCAATCGAGAGCTAGTGTTTGTGCACCGGCATGGAAGGCATTCATCAGATCTGGAACGTCATTGAAAAATGCGGACGGCTCAGAAGAAGCGCCCCACCCGTACGCCCAGGCACGATCGCGAGCTTCCTGAAATTTAATTTCGGCGGACTCTTTCCCAGCGGTTTCCCGGGACAAGAGGACACCTAACGCCCAATCAGCACGTGCAGAGAAAGCGAGTTGAAATAGGGTGTTCATAGGGGCTCCAAGTGCGTTTGCTTTACACTTGGGTGATGTTGCACAGGCAGCCATAATGAAATTTGAGCAGCGCGGGCCTATGGGAAAAATAGCGACTCTCCAGACGCATGTTTTCCTTGTAGGAAGCAGAGCGATGCTAAAGAATCATGGCTTATTGATATCGGGGACAAAACAGCTATGTTGCTGACCATCGGGATGTTCATCGCGGCCTTTGCTGTTATCTGGCTGATGCTCGTTTTCTTGTTACTCATACACGAATCAGGTCACTTGATACCGATGCAGAAGATGGGCATCAAGCCCGACAAATTGATCATCGGCGGGGTGAAACTCTTTTTATTCCGGAAGTCAGGGATCATTCACGAGGTCGGCTTAATACCGCTTTGGGCCTACGTGGTAAGCACGGACTACGAAAAGGCGTCTTCTCGCCAGAGAGCGATCATTGCGGCCGGCGGCCCGCTGATCTCGGCCCTCACCGGCATTCTGTTTTTTGGCGTTTATTACTTGTTTCCTAACTGGCAGACGCTGGTTGCCGCACAGGGTTCGATTCTTCTGGCGGTCACGAACATCATCCCCCTGCCTCCACTGGATGGTTGGACCATTGCGGAGCACTTTCTAAAGAAGCGCGGGATCCACATCGACGACCGCAACCGCAAAGTGCTCCTGGGCATCGGGATTTCGACGATTGTTTTGATTACCCTGGTGCTCTAACCAATTACATTCCGCTGTGCGACCTCTCCTGTGGCAAGTAACCCCTCAGGAGATCGACAAATGAACACCCCTTCCGCAGCACAATCCCCCCAAAAACCACGCCCTGGCTTCTTCGAGGAAGCCTTTCGCGATGCTGTATTACCGCAACAACTTCGCACCTTTGCGGAAGCCTTCTGCACACGCTTCGAGGTTCGTGGAATTTGTGATCCCATGTACTGCGCCAACGTCGCCGCCTTTGAAACAGGACTCGGGGATGGCCGCGGAAATTTCAACACTGTTAAAACGCCCACGGAAGCAGACATCGCCAATGTGGCCGACCGATTGCTTTTCGCATATTCAACCTGCATTTCCTCCGCCTCCACCGGCACAACGCAAGAGACCATCGCGACAATGCTGCGCAATGCCCTAAATGGTTCCAGCCTCGAAGAACTGCTGCCGGCCCCTGCGATAGCCCTGCAATCCCATTAACCATCAACCAGCCGCCTGCATCCGCAGGCGGTTTTTTTTGCACCAAACATACTGTTTTCATCAATTCGGATACTGGCCGCGTATTGTTGAGTGTTAATATTCGGAAATATTCTGACAAGGAGTTGACCATGCTCAGCCCGCAGCACATTCCTACCCTCGACACTCAGCAGCCCAGTGTTTGCGAGAGCGGCGTAGCCTGGCTACCACAGGTGGTCATCGATCTTTCTTTTTGGCATGGCGGGCGCAAGTTAAAGGACCTGGAGCGTTTCGAATGGCCCGGGGATATCGTCGAGGCGCCGGCGCTGGAGCATGCCCAAAAAAATTGCGCAATTTTCGGCATTGAGCAGTCATCCACTCTCGAAATGTGGGCGTTCCGCTCGGACTGGATCATCGCCAACACACGCTCGGAGATCGATCACCATTGGTCCTCGGTAGCGCCTAATCCACGCGCAGCACACAAAATCTTGGTGAGTCATCGGCCGGTATGGTCGTCGAAACAAGGTGCACTGCCGCCGTTACCACAGTGGCGAAAGTTCGAGGCCGGGTTCATGAAATTTGTATCAGTGAAAAGCACCTTGTCCCCCGATGATGATTGGACGGATCAGATCAACGCTCTACTCGTCGAGCCGGCGCTGATGGCTGGCCTGCAAGACCTGGCGCTCGTCGATGGGCGGATCACCGACCTCAAGGTAGTTCATCGTGGCAATTGCGACGGTGGTTCCCAGCTCATCCTGGTGACGGGTACCGTGCGGGTGGCCATCGGCCCGCATGCAAACCGGTCAAGTGAGCCAGACGTTGAGCAGGCGGTAAACAGCTTCTTGGATGTTCAACTGTTACCAACCACCGAGCTCCTCGAGCTGGATACGAGCGATACCGTCTTGAGGCCAACGGCCTGGCGCATAGCGATTATCCCAGAATCGATTTAAAGGATACATAACACGTAGCAATACTTCTGTTATGATCAGCGCGCCGTTGAATCTTTCTGCTCAATGCCCACCATCGTGGCCGGGGGCAAGACACCGCTTACATGCTCCTGTCTAGCATCACCGAAAGCAAGTTCAACGATTTTTGACTTTTGGAGATATTCCGATGGACGCTATCACCGTGCAACAAACTGAAGCTGAGCATCAGATGGACCTGGACTTCCGGCTGCAAATTTTCCCGGGCAGTATCAAGAAAGCGATGGCCAACGGAAATCGGGATGTTGTTGAGGCAGAAGAGGTTCCGATACTGAAATTCGGCTCCAGCGACCTCTGGAACATCGACCCACGGTGCATAGAGGTAATCCCCGGCTACAACGTTCGGGTTAAGAACGCTAAGTACTACGAGAAGGTGGAGATTCTCAAACAAAACATGATGGAATTTGGGTTTTCCAAAGACAGCCCATTGAGTGTCTTCGTTACTGATGAAGGTGATGGAAAAACCTCGTTCAAATTGAAACGTGGCCACCGACGCCTCGAAGCTGTTCTAGCAGTTATTGCTGCCGGAAAACCGATCAAGACTGTTCCATGTATAGTCGTAAAAGACGCGATATCCGAGCAGGATTTGACTGAAGATCTGGCAACCGGAAATAGCGGGGATCCTCTCTCCTCATACGAAAATGCCATCGTGTGTAAGCGTATGAGCCGCTGGCACCCTGACGATCACGCCATGATTGGTTTGAGGCTTGAACTCTGGCCATCGCAAGTGAGTGATTGTTTGCTTTTGATGAACGGCCCGGCCGAAATCGCGAACTGTGTTCGCGACGACCTTATTTCTTTCACGCACGCTATAGAACTGCTGAAAGAACACGGCCCTAAAGCCTTGGATGTCATCGAACAATCGCTGGCACGATCGAGAGCCGCCGGCAAGACAAAGCTAATGCCACGCTTTGTTCCGGGGAAGGTGATCAAGAAGGCTGTTACTGCTGCGGCGCCGGCGATGAAAGCGGCGATCGACGATATCAAAAAAGACAAGGCGTTCAGCCAGCTGTCCCCTGAGAACCAACAGAAACTAGAAGCGATCTTGGAGCAGTTCAAGAAAGCGGAAGAAGCTGAGGCTCAGTTGAACGCAGAAAATCCAACGGATGAACCTGAGCTCAACCTCAACCAAGCAGAGGTATAAGTGTTGTTGCAGCCCCTACAGTAACCACTGTAGGGGCTTTTTCATGTCCGCCTGGAAAGCCAGGCAGCCAGTCTCGTCAACCAGGTAGCCCTGACCTGTGTCCGCTCAATCCTACCGCCCTTCTTCCATTCCACAGTGACCACGCCATCCGTTCCCGAACACAAAAACGAAAAACGTGTGAAGCTGCGGCACTGATCGCACGCTGCCAGGCCTTTGAGCCTGTAGGTATCTGCCATGACCATGCAGACCATACCTCGCTGATGCTGTGCACGCAGAACCCGGGCGCAGTTGGCGCAATCAATTTCTAAGTGATCAAGGCGTGTGCCATCTGCGAACCGTAGGGGCAGCACCTTACTCATGGGCTTCTCGGATTTCCATTGCGCAACTGCATTGATGACCGCTTCGTCAGGCACTGCTGCTCTCCGTACTGTGCTCTCTATTCCACCCATCGTTGACTGCCTGAAGATAGACCAACACCCAACCTGGTGCTCGCCGCCCTCCTCGCTCCCATTGCCCGACCGCCGCGTATGCGCGATCAAGCTCTGCGGCAAGCTGTTGCTGAGTCCACTTCAGGATCTGGGTTCGGATACGGCGAATATCATCGCCTGAAATTTCAGCAGTGGGGCAAACGACCTGTTGCGACAGCAAGGCGCCGGCTAACGACAGCACGGCAGCAGGCACTGCCCCACGTTCCCATTTGGCAATTTGCGAACTGGACACACGAAGGATCTGGGCGAGATCGCGCTGAGTCTGACCAGCACCGCGACGCAACACTGCCAGATCGCCATTGCTTGCGGCCGTGAGGACGATGCTGTGCTCCTTGGCCATATCGTCGCGGTAACAGCGTGCGGCCTTCTTGGCACGCTGTGGGCCGCCGTAAGCCTGGTCGCGGAAATGGCGATCGGCGACGAATTGGCTGTCCTTCATCAACCGAACACGCCAACCAGCATCTGATGGGGCGGCGGCCCGGTGATCCCGCGTGATTCCCTGGAGCTCAGGATCGGTAATACGACGTGCGGCTCGTGCCGGCCGAGTGGCTGTTCGAGGGGCTGCATTCAACGGGAGATCAGTCGACATAATTCGTCCTGGTAAGGTCGATCACTCCAAACCGCCGTCAACCGTGCTGCCGGCGAGCTCGCTGCCCTGGTCATCAGCTGCGTAAAACATCCCACCTCCCAATAGGATTGACGTCATTCCCAGATCAGGCAGGGTCAGCTTCGAAGCGTCATCGGCATTGGCGCCTTTGGGCTGCACCTTCGCTGGCATGGGGATGGTTGCTGCTTGAAGAGGGATTGGCTCCAATGAGCTCAATGCATCTTGTGGGCGTGACTGAGGCTTCGGCCGTGGCAATGGATTGGAACGTCGTGGCATCAGCAATGGTTCACTGCCCTCCTCACTCTCCGGCACTGCGGTCGTCATTGAGGTGTCAAGGATGTCGAACAACTCATCAGACCGGGACATCAACTTGCGGAATAATGAATCTGGGAGGTCCTGATGTCGGCGCAGATTACCGATTGCTCGGACGGTATCTGTAGATATCGCGTCCAGAGCATGTCGAAGTTCTGTCCTGGTCGCGTGTGTCAGGTAGTTGCTCTTGAACAATGTGCGTTCAGCCTCTTCGATGCGAATTGCAAGCTTTTCCATCGCCCTCAGCTGCCGCTGCTCTCGTTGTTCCTGAGATTTGGAGAAACGCCGGACGCGTTGAACCCAGTAATACCCGCCGGCCAGCAGGGCGATGGCCATGCCCGACGCGAGCAACGGGGATGCACCAGATTGAGTGCTCTCAGGGAACAGAGAAAAACCGTACGATGTCGACGCCAAAAGAGGCGCTGACAGCACCCCTGTTACCACTGCCAAGACCATTGGTTTGTGCATATAAGCTCCAACCCCAAGCTTGTTTATTAGGATGTTTGTTTAGATACATAACGCGTAAACGTACGCAATGTGCATTACACCCTTTCGACGCTTTCTTGTCACGCTGAAACAACTGAGCTCGAGGTGAAAAGTCTGTCGCAGCAGAAGATTTAAGTCTGTCGAGCACGTTGTACTTTGAACACCAGGGTGGATTCAGGTTGCTTGCAAGTGAGTTGTCTAGCGAACCCAAGCCAACCTCGATGGACGCTGGCCAGCCACCTGTTACGGGAACCTGAGGAGCAGGCCTACCAGGCCGTTGCGGCGGGATGAACGGAAAAACTGGTGTTTAAAAGAAAAGGCGCGATCAAATCCAGAGGATCTGACCGCGCCTACGAGCCGGCTTTGGTGCGGTGCGGTTGTGGCAATTGCACCTTCGTAAGCGCGCTTTCTACACTGAACGAGTGTTCGCGACAGACTTAGTTCTTCCGAATGAAAAACTACATCTGGTCCAATTTGAACGATCCAGCCTTGGCGCCGGCGATAACGTCTGACTTCAAATTGCTCAGTACCGTTTCGCTCTCCTGAGCAACACCGTGGCCACGAATGCCCCCGGTTGGCACCCAATATGGCTTACCTGTACCTGACTCAATCACCTTCCGGTGAAGGGTCACCGAGTAACTGTAGAGCCGCTGCCCAGGCATGTAGTCGCCGGTCTCGACGATGGCGAACAACTGGTAGTCACTCCCGAGCTGAGAAACGGCTGTAGGCAGGTTTGAAATGATCGCGTCCTTAATCTGGCCCTGGGGAATTTCGGTCGCGTTCGACGACAAGGTCATTTCAACCGCTTGAGCGTTCGCCCAGAACAGGCAACCCCATAGGATGGCTGACCACTGAAGCTGTTTAGTCATCATGAAATCTCAAGATTGAAGTTAGGCTTCACAGGCAACCGGGGCGAGCTCAATGCACTCCCCGCGTTGTTGAAGCATCATGCTAAAAATGCCGATATCGATCGGATCGCCCTTTTCCACGTGCTCCCGCAGCATGCGACTCAAGGTTGCGGATGAGCACTGATCCTTCCGGTGCCACCCATCACGGCCCTTTGCGCGAGACTTGGCCATCTTGACCTTCAGCTGCACTGCAAACTCATTAATGGCCTCCTCGTCCTTTTCGGACTCAGCAGCGGCCTCAGGCGCGTTATAACGGCGAATCAGCGAATTCCCCTCACCTTTCACCGGAATCAACACGTCGACAGCGCCTATCGCTTCCAGAGCGCGTAATACCTGATCAGCGTTCGCTCGGTACGCAGTGCTCAACGCATCGAGCCAAACGCGCTCGACCGTGATTCCGTCGGTACCGGTCAACGCGAGGGAGCCCGCCTCGTTTCTGGCGTCCATCAACCACAACATGGTGTTGCAGCATGGGCATGGCTTAGCATGTTCTGGAGACATAACGGTGTATTTGGGGTCGGAGAGGAATCCACTACCGTCGCATTGCCGCACACCGTCGTGATAACGGCACGGGTGGTCTTGAGCCGCGGACTCGCCCAGGTTGAATTCATCTTCTGCCAAGACAGTGGCATCCGCTGTCCGTGCTATGCGGGCGAGTTCGCGGGCTGCTTCATCTGGTGGGAAGTCAGCAAGATCACGAATCAAACGGTTGAGTTTCCGCTTGAGGTAATCCATGTCGAGCCCAAACCGATTTTTCCCCGCGCTGGCCGGGCGGACTTGAGCCAGTCCATCGATAACCGCTTGGCTGATACGTGTGAGGTACACGAAGTCTGGATTCGGTCCTTCCGCATGCCCCGCGGCGTAAAACCACTCGTCACCGAACAGGTCAGTCATGAGAGTTGAGGGCAGCGATTCAAAAGCCACATAACCACGCAAGCTTTCGCAAGCGTTGTAGAGCCGGCGAGCTTCATCCTTCTCTAGAGAATCGTAATCGAGGCTGATGCCGAGACGCCGCTCCACGACGACACGTTTGGCATAGGCCACAAGCAGAGACCCGTCGTATACCGTCTGCCTCATCATCGGTGCCAGTGCTGATGCCAAATGTTCAGCGTTCTGCCAGGCAACGAACTCAGCGATTGAGTTGGCACCGGTGTTGTTCCAGTGATGGGTCCAGCTTCGCCCAAAGCAGGTAACTGTGAGGCTACCGCGGTACCGCCCTAAGTCTTGCAAGATACACGTCACAGGATCGAGGGCATCCGCGTCTGTAATCTCGAGTTTTTGGATCGTTGATGCCTCAACCTGCATAGTGGGCCTCCGAGTGATGGTGAGTGTTAAAGAAAAATGGATTGAGCTGTAGCTGGCTGCGAGGGGGCCTGAGCTTCAAAAACAGCTTGGGCTGCTGGTACGACGTCAACGTCTATTACCGCGCTAGCCGCTACCTTGGCGGCGGCAATAACCGAGTGATCCGCCTGGGACCAGTACACAAACGCGGAGCTACCGCTCAGGCGCACGGTGCTCGTCGGGCGAGGCCGCATCAGGTGCTCCACTTCAAATACAACCCATGCGCAATCGAACGGAAATTCGCGGTTTTCAATAAAAAAAAGGGCAGTTGGAATCTTGAAGAGCATTTCGAAGGTCGCAAGAGCCGCTGTCGCCAGAGGATCCTGACTCTTCTTGAGCTGGGCCATTACTGGCCCCAATTTCCTCAAAAGCTTGAGCCGGATGTCTTTCGCCCAGCAGACCGCGTTTTCACGCCCGGCGAGCGCTGGAAGGGCTAGCGGGAAGAAGCCTGCATCAGGATTCGCGATCAAACCGCCAAGCCTGGCTCGACACTCGCCACAGACAGTGGCGGTTGCGTACAAGGTGTCACTACGGCGCCCACTGCGGCCTTTGCTGCTGAAGCTGTACATGTCGATGTGACCGCACAGCCTTTTCGTCATCGCAGACATATGGGCGTTGTTCATCAAAATCTCCTTTCACACCAGAGTGCTCATGGTTAGATACGCGCCTTGCATTGCAAGGATTCATAACACGTATACTTAATCTATGATCGAAAGAAGTCAATCAGCAAAGCGTGTTCAAGCAGTTGGGAGCAGGGAAAGTATCAAAGGCCCCATGTCTTGTGCGGTGAACGATTCGGTAATGGACACCTTCACCAGAAAAGGAATAGGCCTACGCCCATCGCGTAGATCAGTCAGTTCGGTCAGTGACAGCCCCAAACGCTCCGCCAGACAGACCAGGTCAACGCCGGCTATCTTCGCAAGGCCATCAAAAAAACCAGCAACGACGTCTGCGTCCTCTCCGGCATCGAGGCGATCAAAGAAGCCGTAGATCAGCGTTCGGCGCACGAAGGAAGATTGGCCGTCAGCTGCTACAACGGCTTCCTTGACAGCAGTTGGCAGCGCTGCAATGAGGGACGATCGAGTCATTTCGACGCCCATTGCGGCAAGGATGCGTACTTTTGCCGCCGGTGGCAGGGGGCGCATCTGGATCCGGCACTGCCGGATCATGGAGATGCTGATGCCGATATGTTTACCCAGTTGGGTATCGGTCCACCCCTGTTCCACGCGAAGCAAATCCATCAGCTCAGCCCACTGGGCATTGCTTAACCCAGTGGGTGCAAGCGAGAAAAACTTGCTCCTGGAGGATAGGTAGCGAACGGGCTCTTTGGCTACCGCCACCACCTCGCTGAGACCGAACATTTCAATTTCTCCCTTCTGGCCCAGCAGCCATCGAATCGTCTTGTGGGCTGGTGCTGTCGCTTGAGATGAAGGCCTGCACCATGTTCAGCAGGGCGCCGCCGACGATCAGCACAAACATCCCCATGAAAATGTTTTTCGGAGAGAGATCGATCAATCCTGCGCGGGTGGCCATCAGAGCGATGAGGGCAGCAACCAGCACCACAAGGGCGGTAACAACTTTCATGATCAAACGGCGAGATGCATTGCTATCCATCGGATTAAGCCTTTTATGATTCGTAACGTGTACCAATATACACCCCACCATTCAAGCGGTAAAAACAAACCTTTCAGAATCCGCAATCAGGCACGCTGCAAGCCATCAGTTTTCACCAGCCTGCCGTTTGCCCAGTTTGAGCATCAGACTTCTGTGCTGCCCACCCACTGGCCGCCCAAGTCCCCATCGGCGCCGCAGCGGGTGATCGCTTCATGCTGTACTGCAACAGCCATAAGCAGCTCATGCGTCCAGCCAGAGGAAGGTGCATTGACGGCTTTTAGTGCTTCGCCGTCGAGGGAGCGGATCTCGAACACCGCATGCATCACGTTGCGCAAAATGTCCGATTCACCTGGTCGTTGATCGATTACGAGTTTCAGCATGGTGCTTTCCTTTCGCCCAAAAAAAACCACCCTCGCTATGCAAGGGTGGTCGATGTTGCAGTTACAGGATTGGCAGACAGGCGTGGGTCCCGAGTTGAGTGCCAATGAAGAAACCGCCCGAGCTGTTTTCGCTGCTGAGGCTTGTCGTCGTTTGAATCACTACCGAAGCGAGGCAACCGGTCTCCGCACTGGCGATGCCGATTGTGCGTTGCTCCAGGTGCGTTAGGCCTACCGGGTGAAAATCTGCGCCCATGTCCCGCTGAAGGTCAGCATTTATCGCGTTGCACATTTCGCCGGCGGTGGTCTCAGCCAATGCCATCGCGGATATCGCGTCGAAACACACACCCTTCACGGTCACTTCAGTACCTGCTGCACCGTCTTCAAGACCAACGACAACATGCGCGGTCAGCGGCGTGCCTTGGCCAACGACCAGGTCAGTGATAACGGCCGAGCGATTCATCTCCTCGATCATAACCATGACCTCATCTCGCACGGAGCCAGCCGGAAAGTCACCAACACCACCCAGCAAACAGCCACGGGTATCTACCGGTGCGGATGCGACTTTTGCGTACAGCAATGCCAAATTATGAAAGCTCATGTTCATTCTCCTGATAGGTGGATGCAAGGCTCTTGCGTAAGCCTTGCTTCAGGTAATGAGATTCATGGGTACATAATTGAACGTCTTCCATCATTCACCTTCCTTGATGCACGTCTGTCAGTTTGAGAGCCGCTGCAACTTAAAACCCAATTTACCCATCGAGACCGAGTACAGTGCGCGACCAATGATGTCGTTTCTTGGTACAAACCCCCAATAACGACTATCGAGGCTGTTTCCACGATTATCGCCAAGTACAAAAAAAGAGTCGTTAGGAACTAAGCACTTCAAGCCCTCAGCATTCCGGTCACAACCCGGTATATCGGGAAAATCGGAACCTCTGCCAAGTTCCTGGGCCTGTGAGTCATGTAATATTCTGAATCGGTTTCCCGCCAACTCTTCAGTCATTGCCTCACTTAGTTTAGCCTGCCCTGAACGCTCATCGATATACTCATAGTGCTCAGTGTTTTCTTCCAACACTTTCACATTATTCACGTAAAGGTCCCCTGCCCTATATTCAATCAGGTCACCAGGAATCCCAATTACTCGCTTAATGTAGGGCTTGCTTCTGTCCAAGGGAAAGCGGAACACGAGTACATCGGCACGTCGCGGCGAGGTAACGTCCAGAAGCAACTTGTTAGATAACGGAATTCGAAGCCCATAAGTGATCTTGTCGACCAACACAAAATTACCAACGGCAAGATTTGGACGCATCGAAGAAGAAGGCACAACGTAGGCCTCTGCAATGAACGATCTAATCACAAGCAACAGCAAGGCAACCGGCACAAGCTCTACTGAAAATCCGATGACACCGACGGTAAGACGGCTCTTGCTGCGGGCTTTCCGAATGCGCTCGGCCATCCAAAATGGGGCTCCGACTGCTGCACACAGTAAAAGGACGATGTGCATCTCGACGAAGGTGCAAAGCAGGAAATAGGGCCCCAGGACAGCAGCGATGCATCCCAAGGTATACGCCCACTGAGGACCGCCAGCTGCAATGGTTTTACGACACAGAACAGGGGCGACGGCAGTGAGACCAAGCCCTGAAAGAAAAAGGCTCACAGGAATTTACCCGAACGCCTTGCATGAAGGTATTTCCCCATTAATAGCAGAAATATAACGAGCGAAACTAATCCGCACCCCCACCCGGCGTAAACAATATAGACGCCTACTCGATTAATCCAGCCATCAACAATACCGCCTGGAACAGATTGCAGCCCAGACCCAATACACCACATCAAGGCCGACAACACCCAGCCATTTAAGAGGACCTGCACGTTGTATCTAACCCCCTTTATCGGGGTAGGACCTGTAAGCATATTCACTCCGAAAGTACGACTGTCCAACCAAACCGATCAATATTGAGCTGCCATCCTGAGAATGCGTTGATAAGTAGCCCCTCGTCTACCGAAGCGCTCTTGCAGTCAAACTCGTAGCAGTAAAAATTAGATATCTTTTCTACATCCACGCGAAACGATTCCCAGAACGCGTCATATTCCGGACTATCCGCATCGGGCTCGCAATATTCATATTGCAAGGGGAATGGGTGAAGTGCGTAGAGTGCAAGTTTAAACTGTTTATTAACGCGTTCAGTAATCGAGGTAAAAAACCTGTGGCTTATGCCAAGATGATTATAATCGGTTCTTACCTCCAACCGATTGAGTACAAGTATTCCTCCGCTAGAAACCACACCGAACAAATCTTCAACGCACGTCTTGGATAAGTCGTTGACAACCTTATTGAGTGACTCACTCAGGAGCTCGCATGATTCAGAAACCCCCATCCCTCGCCCGGTGCCTCTCGAAAGAACAGTCGCATCCAAAACAGCGACAGGAACAGCGTCCCCAGGCCTGCAAAGCAATGCAGAAAGCGCCCGGCCTTCGCAGGCAGATCCACTGTTGAAGACGTCTTCAGACAAGCAGAAGCGAGCCGTAAGCCCTTCTCCGACCGGGACTGACTGAACGGCACTATGAAGCAAAGGGATTCCGTTAAAAAACCCGCTTTCATCACGGTCTCTGCGCATAAAACCAGGCAGCGCTTGCGGAGTTGCCATGTAGGTTCCTCAACTCAAGCCCGAACCAGCACGACGAGGATCAACCGCCTTGGCACCGCGGCGATAGAAGCGCTTAAGCACTTGGCAATACACGATCGCCACCAACAGCAACAAAATGCTCGGCACCACAGCAAGCAGACCGATGTAACCGATCTTGAACCATACGAACACAAACGCAGCCAATGCCAACGCGGCCGATGGCTGGCCGATTAGCCACAACGTACGATTTGCCCAATACAAAAGCTTCATCGAATGTTCCTCATAGGTTTTTGATGCACAACACGTACGCCCAGGATTCTGACGCTGGCGTTCATCACTTTAGGATCGAAGGGCTCCAACCGACCGGCAAGCCCCCCCCTGGCAGGCCGAACTGTTTATCAGGCTGCGACCATGATCGAGTAAATGCAGTACGCCAATGCGAAGGAACCGAGCCCGCCGCACAGCCACAGCTGAAGGGTTGTATCCCGGATCTCGCGGGTTACGAAGCCCTGGAGAAGAGCAGCCTGTGCTTCACGCGCTGTGTTTTTCACAGTGAAAAGGGCCTTGCGACGCTTGAAAGCAATCGAAAAGATAATCGCGAGCACAACAACGGTAATGCGAGCAACAATGTCAATGGTAAGGGTCATAGCGCAGTCCTTGAGTAACATGTGGGTTATTGATTCGTATCACGTACGCATAACTTACTTGCGCGGTTACGGTGACGTTCGATCCATATTGTCGATGCTCACCGAGTCATTCATCTGCTTGATCGCTGACAACATGGGATCGGTCGGCGCAGCCTCCTCCCCGTCGCAATGAGGTCGCCGCTCACCGGGCTTGATCAGGCAATACCGGCCGACCACCTTGACGTCCTGGCCGGCGAACTGTGGTGCAGCTTTTGGTAGCGGCAAAAGAAAACCCGCACCGACAGCCAATGCACTGACGGACAACGTGGCCAGACCCGCAATCAAGCGGGAATTCAGCAGGCGGGAAGTCCCGGCTCTAAGCAAGCTCCACCCCCGTCGCGAGCACCGTCATAATAACTGCCAGGTTGGGGTTGATCACGCCCTTTGCCGCCAGCCCTTTGATTTGCCCCGAAAGAAACTGAACGAAAAACCGATGCGAGGCGTCGACAGCATCATCAGCACTGCTGTGGCCAGCGACCAGAGTGCGTTGCTCATTTGCGGCGGCTGCCGATGACACCACGGCAGTCATCAGATCCGCAAACGTCGTTTCACCTGTCTTTGTGAGCTTCTGAATGCTCAACTGCGAAACGATTTCAGCGGGGAGGTGCACGGTGGATACCCCACTGTCGTACGCGCCGTCGTACACTCGAACGCCCCCATCCTCCAGGGCAACCACCGTGAAAAAACGGCCGAGCTGGTGATGAGGTTCACCAGGTTGCATTTCGAGGATCGGAGGGTTGGACACCTCGTACCCCTCCCCGACTACAAGATCAGTCATGCTCATGAATTTCTCCTGAATGAAACCGCGGCACAGCGCCGGAGGTATTCTAATAATACATAACACGTAGGTATATTTAACAGAATTTTTTTCGATACAAGCGGTAGCTTGGCGGTATTCGACGTCATGCGGCATGGGGCGCCCACCCTCTCCCCCATGCTGCGACAGATTTCCCGAGCACAAAAAAACCCACCAGCACTGAAAGTGATGGTGGGTCAGATGAAGCGTTTGCTTAAAGCTGCTCTTTAGGTAGAGCTTTTATTTTGTTTGTATCTGCTCGATGTTACGGCGAGCACCACGCTGAACGCGCTGGAACTCATTCCTGACAGCGTTAATTGCTCCAACAAGTGGTGCAAAAAATAAACGTGGTGCTTGCTTTGCCGCACTTACGAACTCGGATCCAAACGTATTATTCATTCGCCAACTCCTTCAGAGCACGATAAATGCCCAGGGCAAGGTATATGAGAAACAACAGTCCGTCTGTAACGGTTAGAGCGACCTCAAGGAAAGTAAGAACTCCAATCGTCACAGAGCTCACACCAATCGATTCTAGGTAATGAACCAGAAACGAGAGCCCGACAGCCGGAAGGCCGATAATGATAAAAATGATAGAGCCGACAAAGCAGTGTGCAGCAAAGTGAGCGATGGGGCTCCACCAAGGTTGGTTTACGGTTTTTGACATAGTTACTCCTGAAAGGACCTGATCGGTCGTTGAGTGAATGCATAGGCCATACTTGCGCGTAGTCCTAGCGATTGGAGATGCTTAACGCGGTCGTGTAATTTCAGACAAAAAAAAGCCAGACCGAAGCCTGGCTGCATTACATTTCGAACCGAATCACTTCGGACGTGGGTGACGAACTCGCCCAGGGGTGAATTGCCCAGAAAAAGAGAACCCCTTTTCTCGAACCAGCTCACGCACCTTGATCTTGTTCGGTGTCGAGCCGTTCTCCTTGTGTAAAGCGACATGTTCCGCTTCAACTTTCAGCAGAAATTCAATGTCTTTCTGGCTCAACTCAAGTTTTGTCTCGAGTTTCTTGCGATCCGAAAACCGCTTTCCGATTAACGCCGCACATACCGCGGCCGTCACGGTGCTGAATACAGCTGCACCAGCCTGAATCAAAGCGGATTGCACTGCCGGGTCATTGAGGGCCAATGCCATGTTCATTCTCCTGAAAGTTGTACTTGCTCAGGGAGATGTTCGACGCGGGACTGTATTCTGCCACCGAATGAACAGATACAAAAAACCCGCCAGAAGGCGGGTTTAGGTGGCTGCAAAATTTTATTGCTTCGCGGAGGGAGCCAGCGGTGCCTGGCCAACGGATTCATCTTCAACCCGACGGAACTCAGCCTTGATTGCCTTGGCAGCCCCCATCAACGGTACAAAATAGAGCCGTGGAGCTACTTTTGCAGCGCTCATGAATTCAGAAAAAAATGTCGTTTTCATAGAAGTAACTCCTTTGTTACCTGAAACCGAAAATCTCATTCATGTATAGCAAACCCAGTCGTAACCGGCAAGCGAATCCCCCACAGGTCATCATGTGGCGATAAAAAAACCCGATGCGCAGTGCGCACCGGGTTGGGTATTGCTTTTACCGTCATGACGGCATGTTGGATTAGTGAAAAAGGGCCATAGTCCCTGTTTGGGCAACAACTGGTTCAGGAGTTTCTACAACAAATGCTGGCTCAGGAACAGTGCGGCGTTTTTGGAATTTCAGAATGTTACTGCGAGACCTCATCAAAAAACTGCCGATTTCTTCACCAACAGAATCAAATTGGTCGTAGCAAACGGATTGCCCTGCAATTTCATGCCCGGTTGTTTCTGATACACCCTCAAGCATAACTTGAGGAATACCTTTGATCCTTGCATGTTCAGCTTTTGTAAAAAGCCGACTTAGAGCC
>LNAP01002837.1_pt1 | contig 16930 bp, 18 predicted proteins | sample 602601 | NCBI WGS metagenome assembly LNAP01 (sample SAMN02440304, study PRJNA202911) | soil metagenome | biome: Subtropical and temperate rainforests or woodlands; isolation source: soil samples (1 kg each in a 20% v/v slurry with milli Q water) were... ... | reverse complement strand
AAGCGGTACCGGGCCCGCTGTTTACCTTCGCTTCTTATTTGGGAGCTGTGATAGGCGGCTGGGGAGGAGCTGCCATCGCCACGTTCGCTGTTTTCCTGCCCGCGTTTCTGCTGGTGGTCGGGACGCTGCCGTTTTGGGAGGAGTTCCGGCGAAAGACTAGATTGCAGGGAGCGCTTAGCGGTGTCAATGCGGCTGTGGTCGGTATATTGCTGGCCGCGCTTTATGACCCGATCTGGGTGAGTGCGGTTCGAAGTGCCGCCGATTTTGCGTTGGCGGCTGTGCTGTTCGGTATGCTTGTGTTTTGGAAGCTGCCCCCATGGATTGTAGTGGCGGTCGGGGCTCTTGCAGGTGCAATTGGGATTGGAGGGATAACGCCGTGATCATTGCAGGTCGGCGAGTATGTTTCGTCAGCCTTCTATTATTCGCCGTATTGCTCGGCTGTTCATCCGGCAAGGATACGAGCGGGTCGACCCGCATCACTGTGCCGGTTACCCAAGTGTTTGACGGCGATACGATAGAGGTGGAGCTTAAGAGTGAAACGGAAAGCGTTCGTCTGCTGTTGGTCGATACGCCGGAGACGTCTCACCCGAGACTCGGCGTGCAGCCGTTTGGACCAGAGGCGAAGGAGTTCATGAAGCAGCTGCTTTCCGATGCGGAAACGGTGGAGCTGGAGTTCGATATCGGTGAAAAGCGGGACCGCTACGGCCGACTGCTGGCGTATGTGTATGTTAATGGAACGATGCTGCAGGAAGAGCTTGTAAAGAGTGGAATGGCGCGGGTGGCTTACATATTTCCTCCGAACGTGAGGCACTTGGACCGATTGAAAAAGCTCGAACGGGAAAGCAAAGAGGCAGGACGGGGAGTTTGGAGCATTGAAAACTACGCGCAGGACGCCGGGTTTCATCCGAAGACTGTTGAGAAGCAGAAGAGAGAGAAGGCGGGAAGTACCGTGCCCGGTTGTGTCATTAAGGGCAACGTGAACTCCCGCGGAGACCGTATCTACCATACGACCGATTCCCCTTGGTACAAGGAAACGAAGCCGGAACAGTGGTTTTGCACGGAAGAGGAGGCCGAAGCAGCCGGCTTTCGACCGCCGAAACAGTAACCGACTGCATTCGCGTTTGCTGCCTATCGGTTGCCGCCATGAAGCCGGTGCTTCAGCCGCCGGCTTTCCTCCGCTTCTTCTTCTTCAAAATTGGCGGCGGAAACCGGCACGTTCGACATGGCCGCCGCCTCGATGTCCGTTTTTATATTGTCGATTTTGTTCTCGTCCAGCGGGAGCTCTACCATACGATAGTCCACTTTGCCGAGCTGCGGGTCCATCGGGTACGTGTCGCCCGCCTGAAGCCTTACCTCATGTCCGTTGTTGTCTTGATATATGCCGCTCGTCTCCACTCGATCGCCCGACATCGGACGCATTTCTTTATCGTTAGCCATGAATAAAGCCTCCTCACAAAACCTATATTCCGTACTCGGAGTTACTTTACCCTTTGCAGGCATGTTTCATGTATGTTCCAGCGTCAGGCGGCGTAATCGATGCGGCTCGGGATAATTTTCACGTACAGGCATGAAGCGGGCGAAAGCCTCCATATATTTGTATGGATTGCCTAGAAGTTGCAGGCAAATTCGGGACATATGGGAGGAGCTTTGGCACAATGAACGTTAGCGAAGAGTTGAAGAAGACCGCTGAAATGGCCAGCTTGTACGGACTTCTTGCGAAATACTACGAGTATAGAGATTCGAAAACGCATTTTTATTATTATCAGAAGCATTTTCAATACGCGGCGAAAGCGGCGGAGCTCGCTCAAATGCAGGATCCCGCACCCAGGTCGAGCACTGTTGAAGCAGCGGGTGTGAACGTAACTCCCTCGACCCCGACAGGGACGAGCCCGTACGGCACGAACCAGGAGCCGATAAGTCCTTATGGAGCCAATCCTGGGGCAGTAAGCCCTTATGGAATGAATCCTCCCGCTGGTCTGAGCCCATACGGCGCGTACCCTCCTCCGATGAGTCCTTATGGAGCGATTCCGAACATGGCACATCCTTACGGAACGTATCCAGGCGCTTTGAATCCCTACGCTGCAGTCGCGAATTCAGGGCCGAACGCTTCGTCTCCGGGCGGAATCTATGCTTCTGTACCCGCAGCCGGAGCAGCAAAGCCCGCCGCCCTGGCGGATACGGCTAAGGTACGGGCGATCCATGCCATCCCCGGGGCTCCTGCCGTAGATATTTATGTAGACGGACAGAAGCTGTTGTCGTCAGTATCGTACCGTACCTCGAGCGAGTATATAACGGTGCCGGCCGGAAACTATAAAGTCAATATATATGAAGCAGGCACGACGTCTCCTGCGCTTTTGTCGAAGTCGGTAACGGTAGCTCCGGGCGCCGCCTACACGGTTGCCGCTGCCGGGACGATCGAGGAAGCGGATATAATCGTGTTCACGGATGAACCGTATGCGCCTCCAGGCTCTGTTAAGGTCCGTTTCCTGCATCTGTCGCCGGATGCTCCTGCGGTGGACGTAGCCACCAGGAGCGGCAGTGTGCTGTTTCAGAATGTCGGATTCGGGACAGCAAGCCGTTATATAACGATAGCGCCGGGTACGTACGACTTTGTCGTTCGCGCTGCGGGAACGAATAATATCGTATTGACGGCGTCGAACGTAAGGTTGTCCGGCGGCAAAACGTATACGATCGCTGCGCTTGGTTTGTCGGGCGGCACGCCTGCGTTGGAAGTGAAGGTGATTACGGGATAGTGAAGTGTACCGTCCAACGTCACAAAAAAAGGCGCACGTCCCTGATTGCTGCAGGGACGCGCGCCTTTTATCGTCAACGGAAGAGCCGATGCGGAAACCACATATAGAAAGCGCCGATCAGCAGAAACAGCGCGGCGCTGATCCAGAACGGTACGGCAAGGCCGAATGCATCCGCAATGGTCCCGCCGATGACGGGACCGATCATGACTCCGACGCCCTCAACCGTCGAGAAGATACCCCAGCCCATTCCTTGCTGTTGAGGAGGGATGAACTGCGCGAGCAGCGCGTTCCAGGCCGGAAGCACCGCCGCATAGGATACGCCTAGCGCCATCGCCCACAGCAGACCGGTCCAAAGCGTTTGCACCGTTGTGATGGAATATAATCCGCATGCGAAACAGGTAAAGCCGATCACCAGAAACCACTTTTTTCCCAGCTTATCGCTTAGCCTTCCCATCGGAACAAGGCCGATGATTGCAAAGGCGCCGCCCGCCATCAGAAAGAAGGAATACTGAGTGTTTGTCAGTTGCAAGTGTTCTTGAGCGAAGATCGGCAAAATCGGGACAAGCATACTGGCGGCGAGCGTTTGCAAAATCATCCCGGGCAGAAGCGGTCGAATGTTCCCGATGTGTGCCCAAAGCGCAGCGAACTGTTGACGAAGGGGAATCGTCAGTTCATGCTCTGCGGCGCGATTCTGAACTTTCCAAGAAACGATCCACGCGACGACGGTGAGTCCAAGAAGAATTGAAAAAGACGTGTCATAGTGAAACCAGTCGAGAAAAAAGTTGAGCACCACTGAGCCAAGTCCGAGTCCGAGCAGCCACGCCATGTATAAGACGCCCATTTGATGCCCGCGGTCATGCTCGGAAACGCTGCTCATACCGATGATCCAAATCGGGGACGCTCCGATGCCGAACAATATGGAGCCGAGAATGAGCATCCAAGGCGCGGCGGCCATTTGCAGCAATAATAAGCCTCCGAAGGAGAGCAGAAAGCAGGATTGAAGAATGCGCTGCATCGGAAAGCGGTCGAGCAAGTAGCCGATGCCAAGCTTGGTTGCCGTATCGGCCACATAATGGGCCGCTACCGCAACCCCGACGGTCGTCACCGTCAAATCCAGCTCATCGACGACAAACTTAGGTAAGTAAGAAATCAAAATCGCGCCGCGTACAAATTCGATAAGAAAGAAGATTGCGGAGAGTCTAAGAATCGGAATCGGAATACTGAGCTTATGTAATAGGCCCACTCGACACTCTCCTTTGCTCATACGCGGCTGCAGGCTCTGGTGAAGGAACAGCGAGCTGGCGAAGCATATCACTTACGATTCGTTCTGTCGACTGCGGTTGACGCAGGCGAAGAAGGCTTTCCCGGACCTTCTGTCGTTTGTCGTCATTCGTAAGCAGCTGGTAAATAATCCCGGTAAGCTCGTCAGGGGATTGTGCGATGAAGGCTGCCCCTTTGGAAGCCAAATACTGAGCATTGTCATGTTCTTGCCCCGGTACAGGGCGGAACAGAACGATCGGCAGCAGCGACTCAATGGCTTCGGTTAACGTGATGCCGCCCGGCTTCGTTACGATCACATCGGAGAGCGCCATCATTTCGTTCATTTCCTTCACGAAAGGAAACACCTGCACGGCCGCATTCCCGGCAAAGCTTTCGGCCATGGTGCTGTATAGGCTCTCATTTTTGCCGCAGACGACCAGCAGTTGGACACCGTCAAAGCTTCCGAGGGCGTCGCATACGTCTTTTAACCCTTGCAGCACACCGTAAGAGCCCGCCATGATGAGCACGGTGCGTTTCAATGGGTCGAGACGATACTTTGCGTACAGGCCGGCGGTGGCCTCAACGGTCCGAAAGACGCTTTTAAGCGGGATACCGCTCACCTCTATGCGGTGCGCGGGTACACCGGCGTCCGTCATTTGGCTCCGAAGGTCGTCCGTAGCTACGTAATATTTATCGATTAACGGGTGAATCCAGCGCCAGTGCAGCACAAAGTCGGTCAAGACGCTGAAGGTCGGTATTGGAGTTCCGGTTTTTTTGCGCCATTCAGGCATGACCAACATCGGAAATGTGTTTACGACTGCATCCGGCTGCTCCCGCCGAATGATTTCATGGAGCTTTTGAATTCCGAAGCGGTGAAACCATTGGGAAAAAATCGTGTCGGTGCGCATATGGCGCGTCCAGTAGTATGTTAGTCCGTACAGCTTCGGAAACAGGGAATAGCTTTTGATGTATACATAGCGAGTAAGCGCGTTGAAGGCCGGGTACGCTTCTGCAAATAGATCGACAAGTACCGCTTTGCAGCCTTCCTCGAGCTCGAAACGCTCCTGCAAGGCGCGCGACACTTGAATGTGCCCGTCCCCGTAACTCGCATAAAGAATGAGGATCTTCTTGCGGACTTCGCTCACGATTGGTTCAACTCCTTGCTTCAACTGATTATATCGTTTTCGCATGGAGTTTGCACTCGGCGTTTCTATATGCCGGGCCGCACTTAATACCTAATTTCGTCAATTTTCTTCCGGTAATCCGCCTTATTTTCGCGCAATTCAAAAAGAAAAAGGGACATAACGAACACAATATTGTATTATGGATGTATAGAAGCATTACTGCCTGACCCATCTACCGAAATTTTCAGACGGAGAGGAGCAAGCTCATGGCTGCAAAAGGAAGTAATGAAGTACAGGATAGTGTTAGAGAGTTAGCGAGGATCTACAGGCCATCGAATCCCCGTAAGTTTGTGAAGGAATATGTGAAGAGATACCGAATTCCAGGTGGGTACGAAGACGTACTTACACGTCTGGTGGAAGTGGAGATGTCGAAGCTTGGAGGATCGGTTTCCAATATGTGAACCTAAAAAAGACCGCTGCGGCGGTCTTTTTTAGGTTCACATATTGGAATTAAGAAGCTGCCGAAGCGGCCGCTTTTTTTTCTTCGCGCTTATGATTGCTCCCGGTCGCCCGCGGCTGCTCCTTCTCCTTAGGCACTTCCATCTTGCAGCTCCCCAGGAGAATGCCTCCTTCAGATACGTGAAGCGAACCGACCTGAATGGTGCCTTCGACGCGTCCTTTCGGAGTAATGGTCAGCTTGCCGACAGCGTTCACGGCGCCGCAGATCTTCCCCGCGGTAAATACGTTGCGCGCCGAAATAATGGAGTGGACGTCGCCCTTCTCGCCGATCGTAACGTCGCCGGAGCATTCAATATCGCCGTAGACATGACCCTCGATCCGCAAGCTGGCAGTCGTCACGATTTTACCTTCAATGATCGTTCCTTCGCCGATGAATGTGTCCGTAGCGCCCACATTCAAGCGCGATTGACGCCTCCTCTTGAACACGATCGCATACCCTCCCTTTTTTTAACGGAATAGTTAGTCCTAATGTATGTGGGGGAGGGGAGGAATAGACGTGCTCTTTATGGAGTGAAACGGATTTTGGCGTCTTTATAGCACCTACGGCAGACAGGCAAATACGATTCATTGCCGCCGATTTGAATTTGTTCGCCCTCAAATACGGGAATGCCGTTCCTATAACGCATATTCATTAAAGCTTTTCGATTGCAGTACCAACAAATCGTCTTAATTTCCTCTATTTTGTCGGCCCAAGCAAACAAGGCCTTGCTGCCGGAAAACAGTTCGCCTCGAAAATCCGCCCGGAGCCCGTAGGCCAGCACGGGAATTTGTAAAGTGTCTACAATCTCCGTCAATTGGGCAACTTGCGCTTCCGTTAAAAACTGCGCCTCGTCTACAATGACGCAATCCGGCATTCGTTCGCGGGTAAGAGACGCCATATCCATACCGTCATGTACGATGATGGCTTCCTTTTGGAGGCCGATGCGAGAGGTGACGATGCCTATGCCGTAACGAGAATCGATGGAGGGTGAGAACAACAGCGCCTTCTTGCCCTGCTCCTCATAATTGTGCGCGACACGGAGCACTTCGATCGACTTGCCGCTGTTCATCGTCCCGTAGCGATAATAAAGTTGTGCCAAGCAATGACTCCCTTTCCTTTCAATCGCCTCATTATACAACGGAAGCAAGCGGTTGAAAATCTGCTTGTTTGTCAGGGAAATAAAGAGGATAAACACGGGTTATACTTATATTTATTGTTTTGGAGGTGGAGCTCACTTGATATGGTTAGTAGCGGCGTTGCTTTTATTCTTATTTCAAATCTCAACAATTCTGGTTGCGGAGTTTCGGCGTCCGTCGAAAGGGTTTGCTTGGCTATTCATTTTGTTCTTATTTCCATTGGTCGGATTTGTCATGTATTATTTTTTGGCTCAGGAATATCGCCAGCGGTCTAAACTGCGCAGAAAGGGAAACCGTAGTGCGGAAATTTTTCTAAGGGACCTTGTTCCTCATATTCGGGTACTCGAGCATACAACCGATTTTTCAAGCTGCCATATGCAGACGGATACTCGCTTCCTTGGGTTGCTGCAGAGCTTCCCGGACGCCTTGATCACCGGCAATAATCGGAGCGAGGTGCTTCCCTCCGCCCGGCATTTTTACGAACGGATGCTGCAGGATATCGAGCGAGCGGAAAACCACATACACATGGTGTTCTACATTTGGAAGGATGACCATATCGGTCGTACCTTCCAACGCACTCTGATCCGTAAAGCGTCGGAGGGGGTCAGCGTACGGATCGTTTATGACGGAATCGGCTCTTATTCAACGCCTATGACGTTTTGGGAGGGGCTGAAAGCGGCCGGAGCCGAAGTTCACGCCTTTTTGCCAGCAACCATTGCCCTCTTCGCCAAGCGGCTTAACTATCGAAATCATCGAAAAATCGCCGTGATCGACGGGATGATCGCCTATTTAGGCGGCATTAATATCGGGGACGAATATTTAGGGAACAGCCAGAGGCTCGGCTATTGGCGCGATACCTGTTTGCGGCTTCAAGGGGATGCTGTTTACGGGGTACAGCATGCCTTTATGGAAGACTGGGAGCTTGTAAGCAGGGAGAAACTCTCTTATACGAAGGAACTCTTTACCCGTCATGAAATTACCGACAGAGAACCTGTTCAAATCGTTAAGAGCGGTCCGGACGTAGATTGGGATACCATCTTGGAGATGTATTTTTCGGCGTTCGTATCTGCCAAAGAGCGGATCTACATAACGACTCCTTATTTTATCCCGGACCGAAGCATAAGCATGGCATTAAAAACGGCGGCGCTCGCCGGGGTAGATGTCCGGGTTATTATTCCCGGTGTCGCGGACTCTCACCTAACGCTGTGGGCTTCGCTTTCCTACGTAGAGGAGATGCTTCAGACGGGCGTTCGCATATACAGGTATCAAAAAGGATTTATGCATGCCAAAACGGTCGTTGTTGACCGGCATTTTGCTTCGGTAGGGACAGCAAATATGGATATGCGCAGCTTCTACAGCAATTTTGAAATCAACGCAGCCTTGTTCGACGAGGCTCGAGTGAATGAACTGGCGGATAGAACCCTTCAAGATGTAGAGGATAGCGAAGAAATTCGTTTAAGCAAGTTTTTGGAACGGTCCCGTTTCCAAAAAGGACAAGAAGCGGTCGGTCGCTTGATCTCGCCGCTGCTCTAATGATCACGAGCTAAAGGACCGTAAGCACATGTTCCAATGACTGCGGTTCTACTGTACTGATGATATCGCCGACATTCAGTAGCCTCCGCTCGATGTTTCGTAAATGAAAATCCTTAGGGCTTATACCGCTGCTTAACTCATCCGGATGCAGCGGAGTAGAGACCGTTCCTCCGGGCTTGGCCCGAGGAGTATACGGAGCCGAAAGCGTCTTTCCGTACCAATGCTGCATATAGTCGAAATAAATTAGCGTACCGCGATCTTTCTTTAACCGCTCCACAGTAAAAAGCCCCGGATGCGCTTGTGTAAGATAATCTCCAAGAAACTTTCCAATGCAGCGAAGCTGCTCGAACGTATAGCCCCGGCGGATCGGAACGTAAATTTGGACGCCGGTGGCACCCGAGGTTTTCGGCACGGATTGAATCTTCAGCGAGGCTAATAAATCCACAACAATTTTAGCCGCCTCCATAATTCGCGGTTCTTCTTCCACAGAGGGGTCGATATCGATCAGCCACTCTGCCGGAAGTTCATCTTCAACGTAGTGCAGCGACGGATGAAACTCCAGGCAGGCCAAGTTGCCGAGCCACAGCAGCGTAGGCAGCGAGTCCAAGACGATATAGTGAATATCCCCGAGCATCTCCGTGCGGACAAACTCGGGAGCGCCTTTCGGACAGTTTTTCTGATAAAACGATTCCCCCTCAATTCCATGCGGCCAACGGATCGTCGTCAAATAGCGGTTGTTCGTGTAGCGCAACAAATAAGGAGAAAGAGCGACCAGCCGATCCAGAAACTCCAGCTTCGTGATCTTGTCCTTTGGCCAGAGCGGTTTGTTTGGATTCGTAATTGCGATTTCGTGTCCTTCAATCGTAATAAGGCCCTTTTCTTTCGCTGCAATTGCCATGACGTATTACCCTCCGAACCGTTTTTAGGTAGTATGAGCAATTAGGATTCCGGCAACTCGCTGCAGCAAACTCCCTGTCGCTTCTCAACATCAACAGTGCTTCGGCATATCCCCCTCTGCTCGCATACTTCCATTCCTCCGCTATCACCTTAGCTCAGGAAAAAGGGCTTCTATGCTCTACGATCATGAAGGGGCATTGCGGATGGCTTGTTTGGATGAAAAGATTCCATTTTCTACAGTGTCTTTCTCCTGAATTAAGGTGATGGTGCTTTTGTTTGCTCAGATACTCAAGATCTTCATTTTCGGTCTGAGTAAAGAAGAAAGACAAAAAAGTTTGAGCTTGAAACGGGAACATTTGTTTGGTAAAATGAAATTACTGGAATGTAGGAGTGAGGGTATGGACGAGCTGACGGTTGATTATTTTACATCCGCTATTGAGGACTGGACGCTTATCGAAGGCGGATTCGATTTTCAACGGATGTTTCCCAACGACGAAGTTTGTAGAGAATTTATGTACCGCAAGCGTTGGCCGGTCGGGTTTGTTTGCCCTCGCTGCAGGGATCTTTCCGGTTATTTGATCAGTACTAGGAACCTAGTGGAATGCACGAACCACAAATGCAAGTATCAAACCTCACTGACCTCAGGCACGTTGTTTCACCGAACGAGACTTTCTATGCGGACTTGGTTTTACGCCATTTATTTGTTTACGGTTCGGAAAGAGTACTCACCGACCTCAATGAGTATCAAGCTCGGGGTTTCTTATAAGACGGCGTGGTCAATGGTAAACAAGATGTGGAGAGCATTTAAAGCGTTCTATAGCGAAACTGATAAAGATCTTCGGCATCCTATAGAGGTCATTTTGAACAATCCGGACGATGTGGATTTTCTTTTCCCGCTCACAGAGGAACGGCGAATGGAGCTGGAATGTGCCCGAGAGGACATGGAAGAGGAGGGGCTGTTCCCATCGCATCCTCCGGCCAAGGAAGCGCTCATGGCGGCCGGGTTGACACTGCGTAAGAAATTGACGAGAGAGGAATGGATTCGGCGGCGCCGTTTGACGCAGTTTTGGTTTCGGGTGATACCGCCGCGACTGGAATATTGTTTCTTGTTTGTGCTTATTTCAGGAGTCTCGGTCGTTCCTGTTCATATTTGGGAGCTGGGGGTGCGCAGGCTTAACGTCAAAGTGCAGCTGAAGGCGGCCTAGTGCAAGGCTTTTGCAAGCGTCCGCTCGAGCTCTGGAGGATCGGCGAGCTTCGGATGGCGCAGCAGCCCGTCTGCGGTGATTTCTAATCCGGTAACGGATAGAGGGATCGGTTGAGTCAGGTAAACGACCTTCTCCTGCTTTAGATCATTAGGGACGGCGCGGAAAGCGCTGATGTCGGAGCTGTGACGATCGGCATAAGCAAGCAGGGAGGCCCTGCTTCTTTCGTTGAGCCCCAGCGACACGCGGCCGAAGTATACGTCATTATAGCTCATAACGAGCGATGCGGCGCGGTTCTCTCGAATGGTGACGCCTACGACGGTGACGTCGTAGCGTTGGATCGTTCGCTTTTTGTAGGCGTCGCGATGCTGTTTCCCCTCGCGATAGGGGGCGGTTAACCGCTTGCTGACGATTCCCTCCCAGCCGTGGGTTTCGACCCATTGCCATAGGGAATGGCCGTTGGGAAACAGGTCCGTTACAAATAGAGAAGGATCTCCATCATTGGGGAACGCTTCACGCAAGCGAGCATATCGTTCCCGATATGGCAGGCGGCGTATTTCATCGCCATTGATGTGCAGCAGATCAAACAGCACGAAGGATACGGGCTGTACGGCGCTGCTACGGGCTAGGGAGGCGGCGGTGCGGGTGCGTTCGCGCTGCAGCACCTTTTGAAATACGGGTCTGCCGAGAGCGGCGTCAAAGTAGACGGTTTCTCCGTCAAGTAAATACGTTCCTTTCAGCTGCTGCAGCCGGCGGACGATCTCGGGATAGGTTGAATCTTTGCGGGTTAGCTTTTTGCCATATAGCTCTACGCGGCCGTCCTGCACGATGGCGAGCGTACGGACGCCGTCCCATTTTAGCTGATATCCCCATTCCTCCCCCTCAGGGATGTCATCCCGAGAAACGGGACTCATCGGCTCGGCCGGAAGTGTCGGACGTACGACTGCGGAAGACGGGGTGGGAGTCATCTGCTAGCCGCCGTTTCTTGTTCTTTGTCGGCCGCTTTTTTGCGGGTGCGCTTTGGTTTCGGTTCTTTGTCGGTGGCTGCGGAGATATCGGGGCTTTTGCTTTTGGCCGCTTCGAGCGACGCTTGCAGGGCGGACATCAGGTCGATTACATTAGTGCGGCGCGGCGCCGGCGCAACCTCGATTTCTTCGCCCGCAATTTTCTTTTGAATGAGCTCCATGACCTGCTCGCGGTAATCGTCTTTATATTTGTCGGCATCAAACGTTACGGAGAGCTGCTCGATCAGCATTTTGGCCATGGCGAGCTCCTTCTCGTTGACGGCGCTTTGGGTCGTTTGCAGGTTGGGAACCTGGGATACGCTTCGGATTTCATCCGGATACAAGATCGTTTCCATAGCGATGCAGTTGTCAATAATACGGATGGCGGCGAGCGACGATTTGTTGCGAATCGTGATTTTGGCGATGCCGATTTTGTTGGTATCCTTCAGTGCGGTTTGAAGCAGGCCGTAGGCGTTAGCTCCGGTGTCGCCCGGGCCAAGGTAATAGGTTTTTTGAAAGAAGATCGGATCGATTTCGTCCAGGTTGACGAAGTCGATGATTTTGATTTCGCGGCTAGCGTCGGCGGAGAGCGCTTCTAAATCGTCCTTGTCAAAGGTGACGAAGCGCCCCTTTTCGTATTCGTAGCCTTTAATGATCGCTTCATTCTCTACAGGCGTTTCACAGTGCGGACAGCGTCTTGAATAGGAAATTGGAGTTCCGCACTCTTTATGAATCATACGCATGGAGATGTCTTTGTCCTCGGTGGCGGCGTACATTTTGATCGGAATGTTGACGAGACCGAAGGAGATGGCGCCTTTCCAAATCGTATGCATCGGATTCCCTCCTTTGTGAAGTAATTTTAGTATGTTCTAGTTGGTTATACCGTAAGCGCGAAGTCATAAAATTGTATTCACTCACATATGAATATCTCGTACAATGAAGCCGCGCTTGATCGAAAACGCTTTCCGATTAATGGCAAGACGTTGATGAGGAGAAAAGGTCATGCGAATTCAAGAGGGAAAAACCGTTCTTTTCTCGGGTTACGCGAAGATCCCAAAGGATTATCCTTATTATGCGCCAACATCCTTGGAAATCGGCTGTGTGATTGAGGTGGATTTCGCCACTCACACCATTGTAAATTGTGAATTCGGCGTATTAAAAAGCTTGTCGAATGATTTCTTGAAGAGAGCTATTGTCGGTTATGACCTTAGTCAAGGGATAGAGCCCTTGTACACGGACATTCGCAACCGATGCCAGCTCATCTCAAAGAATGCCATCATTAAAGCGTTGGATGTCGCGTACAGCAAATACGTCGAGTATAAGCAGAACGCGTATTTTAAATCTAAATAAACTTCATTGGCGTTGTATCTATTTCGGTACCCCCAGTACTGATTTCAATAGACATGACGTGCCGACAAGTTGAAAAACTTACTGGCACGTCATGTCTTTTTTTGATTCAACCAAGCTTTGGTATGAAGGAGGGAGGCTAAAGAATGCCTATTAAAAGTGTGACGACATCGTATGTCGGCGAGGCGCCATATCAAATGTATGTAGAATGCTTTACTCCAATGGCCGATACCATCCGGCCGTATCCGCTCGTTTTTGTTCATGGAGGATGCCATCATGGTGCGTATTGGATCAACCGGCCGGATGGAGAACCGGGCTGGGCCGCTTATTTTTGCGAAAGGGGCTGGAAAACGTATGTCGTCGATTGGCCGGGTCACGGAAGATCCGGTTTTATGCCGGAATTTACGAAGCTCTCCACGCAAAGGGTTGTGGACAATCTTATCGTTTTGCTTCATAAGATAGGTCCCGCCATTTTGATGACGCACAGCATGTCCGGGCAAATCGGTTGGAAAACGGCGGATACGGTGCCGCACCTGGTGAGAGGAATCGTGGCTTCCGCGCCGGGGCGGCCTGCGAATTTGCAAACCGAGTCGGAACGGCCGCCGCTCCCGGCGGATGCGCCGGTATGGACGACGCCCGAAGAAGCGCACGAAGTATGGGCAAACGGCGACATGTATCCTCGCGAATGGTGGCCGTTGTCGGATAAAGGACTTATGCCCGAAAGTCCGTATGCCATGAATGAACGCCGCCATGCCGGAGGGATCACAGGACTCTATGTGAAAGATCCTGAGAAGCTGAAATGGATTCCGAAGGTTGTCATTACCGGGGATCAGGATCCAAGACATCCGAGGGAAATGGATGAGTCGATCACTGAATTTATCGGCGGGGATTTTGTGTGGCTGCCTGACCATGGAATGCCGGGACACGGTCATATGTTTATGGTGGAGCTGGGCAATTTGGAAATCGCCCGTCTGATTGAGAAGTGGTTGGAAGGAAAGGGGTTGAGTTAATCAATGGTGCAATTCTGGAATCACGAGCCGATTGTGAACCGGGCCCGGTTACAATGGCCGAATCAGGCAAACGTAGCGGTTGTCCTGGTAGTCGCTTTTGAAGCATGGGAGCTGCAGCGGGATAAGGATACGGGGTATAGCGGCGGACCGGGAATTTTGCCTGTGCCGGTGTCGCCGGGCGTTCCCGACTATGTGAACTATACTTGGCGCGAATACGGCCACAGAGTCGGTGTATGGCGGCTTATGGAGATGTTTGAGCGATATGGGCTGAGGCCGTCGGTATGCTTGGGCGGCAGAGCCGCCGAAAAATACCCGCAATTGCTTGAAGCGATGCTGGAGCGGAAGTGGGAAATGTACGCGCATTCCTACGAGCAGGACGATCTTCTTACCAATTATGCGCATGATCCTGCTGCCGAACGGGAGCTCATTCAGAGAAGTCTCGATATGTTTGAACGTTTGGTAGGGAAACGTTCCGAGGGATGGATTTCTCCTTCGATGCGGTCGACCGCCAATACCGTTCCGATTTTAGCCGAGCTCGGCGTGAAATGGTTCAATGAATATTTGAACGATGATCAGCCTTATTTATTAACAACGGATCAAGGCAAGACCATGATTTCCATACCGTGGAATTTGGACACGAACGATAATATTCTTTGCATGCGTCAAAATGCAACGCCCGACGAGTATTTTAATTGTTTAAAAGCGGAATTCGACGTGTTGTATGCGGAGGGCCGTCACACCGGCCGAATCATGAGTATTTGCGCGCATCCGCATGTGCTTGGACGGCCTCATCGGATTCGCTCGCTGGAGAGAGTCATCGAGTATATCAAGGGACATGAAAACGTATGGTTTGCCCAGCTCGGTGAAGTGGCAAGGTGGTACGAACAACAGCAGGGCTGAGACCGCGAGCAAAAGCCAACTTTAAGGAGGAATGGCTGTGAGCATGCGAAGTACCAATATCAGATGGTGGTTTATCGTCCTTCCGCTGCTGCTGATCACTATCATCGCGCAAATTGACAAGGTTAGCATCTCCATGATTATTTCTAACCAACAGTTTCTACAAGATTTAAATCTTGCAGGGAAACCTGCTGTAATCGGTCTGTTGATGTCCGGGTTTTTAATTTCTTATTCTCTCGGTCACTTCTTTTGGGGTTACATTATTAAGAAGCTTGGGCCGCGCTGGGCGGCGGTCATCGGGGTCGTGATCTGGTCCGTATGCATGTTTTTAAGCGGCATGGCCGGCACGGCAGGGTCTCTTATTTTCGCAAGGGTCCTTCTCGGCATCGGTGAGGCGTTCCTTTTCCCGGTGGGCAATACGTTTATCGCCAACTGGTTCCCGCTGAAAGAGCGCGGGCGGGCGAATTCGATCTGGCTGAACGGAATGCTGCTCGGTCCGGTCGTCAGCGGGGCGCTGGTGGTGACGATCCTTGCGGAGGGCAATTGGCAGACGGTGTTTTATTTCCTTGGGTTCCTATCCTTGGTTCCGCTCCCGCTGCTGTTTTTCTTTATGCGGGATAAGCCGGACCAACACCGCTGGGTAAACAAACAGGAAGCGGAATACATTACGAGCGGGTCGCTGCTCGAGTCCACGGATGTCCCGAAGGACGAAGCCTCCGCGACGGGGATCGGAACGGTGCTTAGGAATCATCGGTTCTGGCTCGTGACACTGGCGTGGGGCTTCAATAATATTTTTTACTGGGGTTGGGTGACTTGGATGCCGACCTATTTTCAGAACGCGAGAAATTTTTCCTTTCAAACGGCAGGTTACCTTTACTCGACGGCGTACCTTTTTCAGTTGTTGGCTATTTTGCTGGTGGGCTACCTCTCGGACCGCTTCATGCGCCGCGCTCCCTTCGGGGCGGTAGGCTGGCTGGCGGCAGGAGTACTGATGTTCATCGGCGGGAATATCATTGAGAACTCCTACACCGCTTTGGCTGTGCTTATCATCGGAATTTGCTTCCAAGCACCGGCGTTTATGATCAGCCAGACGCTTCTGCAAAGTATTGTCCCGGAAAACGTTATCGGTCCTGCGGCGGGCATATCGGGGGGCGTGTCTCAGCTGATGGCTGTCGTATCGCCTACGCTGGTAGGGATTTTGCTCGGGATTTCGGGATTCCCGCTCGTTATTTTCTTTCTATCCTTAATGAGTTTTATTGCGGGGGTATTAATCTGTTTCCTGATTAAAGAAGGCTATTAATCGGAAATCCCTCATTCCGGCGGATAAGATGGAAATCGCTGGGGACGATAAGGTGGAATCTACTGCTGATGGAGGGAATGCTCAGACAATGGACGTAAATCGCGCAAAAGAGATTATGGAAACCACAAAAACCATTGAGGTGCAGCTGAACGGTGATCCGGTATGGATTGACAGCGTCGATGCAACGACAAAAACGGCGACTGTGCATCGAGAGGCGGGACATGAGGCGGAATCGATGACGGTTCGGGTGGATCAATTGGAGGAAGTCGGGGTTGTTGAAACTCGCATATAGGATGGAACGGGGGCGCCTGGTAGGCGCCCTTATGTATTTGGCTTGCTTGCCAAGCCTGAAGATCATTATAATAGGAAGAATATAGTCAATCGAGTTGAAAGCGGGCGGTTGGATGGACGAATTCGCGATCATTCGGCGGTTGACGGATGGACGGTCCCGGAATGTGTCATCCGCGTCAAGCGTCGTCGTCGGGATTGGAGACGACGCCGCGGTTGTGGCGCCTACGCCCGGCATGCAGACGGTGCTGACCTGCGACACGATGGTGGACACGGTGCATATGCTGCCGTGGACGATGGACGACGTGTCGACGGGGTGGAAGGCGATGGCGTCGAACATCAGCGATTTGGCGGCGATGGGGGCGGAGCCGCGGTATGCGCTGGTCGCGGTGAGTGCGCCGCGCGGTATGGACGTTGAGCGGCTGGATCGCGTATACGAGGGGTTGTATGCGTGCGCCGAGGCTTACGGCGTCGCGGTGATCGGCGGGGATACTACGTCCTCCCCGGAGCATTTGGTCGTCACGGTGACGGCGGTCGGGGAGGTTGAGGCGGGGCGCGCGGTAACGCGCGCCGGCGCCCGGCCGGGCGACGTCGTGTTCGTGACGGGGCCGCTCGGCCTGTCGTCGGCAGGCCTTGATGTTTTGCTGCGGCGGAAGCGTCCCGCAGCGGAGCGTTTGGAC
>LNAP01005003.1_pt1 | contig 16931 bp, 20 predicted proteins | sample 602601 | NCBI WGS metagenome assembly LNAP01 (sample SAMN02440304, study PRJNA202911) | soil metagenome | biome: Subtropical and temperate rainforests or woodlands; isolation source: soil samples (1 kg each in a 20% v/v slurry with milli Q water) were... ... | reverse complement strand
CGAGGACTGACATGCTTTACGCAATCATTGCCACAGACGTCGCCAACTCCCTGGAAGCCCGCCTGGCCGCACGGCCTGCACACCTTGAGCGCCTGCAAGCGCTCAAAGGTGAAGGTCGCATCGTTTTGGCCGGTCCACACCCGGCAGTCGACAGCAATGATCCGGGCGCTGCGGGTTTCACCGGCAGCCTGATCGTCGCCGAATTCGATTCCCTGAGCGCCGCGCAGGCCTGGGCCGACGCTGATCCGTATATCGCCGCAGGCGTCTACGCCAACGTTTCGGTCAAACCGTTCAAGCAAGTCCTGCCGTAATATCTCCCCGCGCGATGAACCTTATCGGTTCATCGCGCTCTCAACGCTCATTATTCTCGTTTGCCGGCCGACAACCTGCCCAATACTCGTATTGGAATCAGGAGTGGCGATGCGCAAAGGTCCGTTGTGTCTGATGTTGGTGACGTTATCGATTGTGGCCCCTGCCCACGGTGAAGAAAGCGCCGAGGGCGGCAGCTCGACACCGCTGTCCCTGAGCGCCGGCAGCCAGATCACCGAGTTGCAACAGCGCTTGAAGGCAAGCGAACAGCAACGAGAAGAACTGAGCAAACAGCTGCAAAATACCGATGCCGAACGCGAAAGCGCCCAGCTAAGCCGGTTGCGCCAAGAGAATCAGCGTCTCAAGCTGCAACTCAAGGAAACCCAGGCCAGCAGCTCGCTGCCGCGTCTATTGACCGATCAGCAACAGTGGTTCGTCATCGGCGCCGGGGTAGCGCTATTGGCGCTGCTCTGCGGTATCTTCGCCAGTGGTGCCACCAGAAAACGTAGGCAATGGCTAAATTGAGTGAGTCATGAGCGAGCTGTTATTAATTGATGATGACCAGGAGCTGTGTGAGCTCCTGAGCAGTTGGCTGAGCCAGGAAGGCTTTCAGGTCCGCGCCTGCCACGATGGTCAGAGCGCCCGTCGCGCACTGGCCGAAACATCGCCGGCAGCCGTGGTGCTGGATGTGATGCTGCCGGATGGCAGCGGCCTGGAGCTGCTCAAGCAATTGCGCAGCGATCACCCGGACTTGCCGGTGCTGATGCTTTCGGCTCGCGGCGAGCCGCTGGACCGCATCCTTGGCCTGGAACTCGGCGCCGACGATTACCTGGCCAAACCATGCGACCCACGGGAATTGACCGCCCGCCTGCGCGCCGTGTTGCGCCGCAGTCATCCGGCAGCGGTGTCCAGTCAGCTGGAACTGGGCGACCTGTGTTTCAGTCCGGTACGTGGCGTGGTCAGCATCGATGAACAGGAGTTCACCCTCACCGTCTCCGAAAGCCGCTTGCTCGAAGCCCTGCTCAAGCAACCCGGCGAGCCGCTGGACAAACAGGAACTGGCGCAAATCGCCCTCGGCCGCAAACTGACGTTGTACGACCGCAGCCTGGACATGCACGTCAGCAACCTGCGCAAAAAGATCGGCCCGCACCCCGACGGCCGCCCACGCATCGTGGCCCTGCGCAGCCGCGGCTATTACTACAGCCTCTAAAACCCAATGCAAAACGTTGTAGCAGCTGTCGAGCCCCAGCGAGGCTGCGTTCGGCTGCGAAGCAGTCGTAAGTTCTGGATACGCGGCTTACTTGAAAAAACGCATCGCCTGATTTCACGACTGCTTCGCAGCCGAACGCAGCCTCGCTGGGGCTCGACAGCTGCTACATCGGTCATGTTTGGTCAGTGAAATTGGTGAAAGTGATGGATTTGTCAGGTCAATCTGAAATCGTCTTTACCTAAGCTTTACGCTCAGCTGACCGCCGCTGACCTTGATCTGCGTAATCTGACCGGGAACGAGACAAGGAGATTCACCATGCGCAAGACTCTTATCGCTCTGATGTTCGCTGCCGCCCTGCCGACCGTTGCCATGGCCATGCCTGAAGGTGCCGGCCCGATGGACGGATCACACCATGGCGGTCAGATGCACGGCATGCACGGCAAAGGCCCGTACAGCCAGCTGGACCTGAGCCGCGAACAGCGCGAGCAGATCCGCAAAATCATGGGCGAGCAGATGCGTGAACGTAAGCAAGTGGTCGACAAGTACCTGGAAAAACTCTCGCCAGCCGACCAGAAAGCCTTGAAAGATGAAATAGCGGCCAACCACAAGAAAGCCGAAGCCGACGTGCGTGCGCTGCTGAAACCGGATCAACAGAAGCAATTCGACGAGATCCAGAAAAAACAGGCTGAACGTCGCGCCGAATGGGCCGAGTTCAAGGCCTGGAAAGCGCAACAGGCGCAAAAGGCGCAGTAATGTTCTAGCGACATATCACAGCCCGACGGTTAATCGCCGTTGGGCTTTCTTTGCTGAGGAGTTTCTGTGCGCTCATTGTTCTGGCGTATTCTGGCCAGCTTCTGGTTGGCCATCGCTCTGGTTGCAGGGCTTTCCATTCTGCTGGGGCACATGCTCAACCAGGACGCGTGGATTCTCAGCCGCCATCCGGGCCTCAATACCTTGGCCGAACAGTGGACGCAAACCTACGAATCACAGGGTGAAGACGCGGCCCAGGACATTCTGGAACAGCGCAAGCGCCAGTATCACATCGACGTTCAAGTGCTCAATGAGAGCGGCGATCCGCTGGTGCGCGGTACCTTTCCACGCCGGGCGGCCGCCTTCGAAGCGCGCCAGAACAACGACGACCGTCGCCTGCCATGGCGCCGGCTGACCGATGAGTACACCAGCGCAAAAACCGGCGACACCTACCTGCTGATCTACCGTATTCCGCACCCGGAACTCGACGCGTGGCACCGCGAAAGCCTGCTCTGGCCGCTGAGTGCGCTGGGTATAGCGTTGGTGGTGCTGACCTTGTTCAGCCTGTTCGTGACGATGTCCATTACTCGCCCACTCAACCGCTTGCGCGGCGCGGTGCATGACCTGGGGCAAACCACCTACCAACAAAACAGCCTGGTGAAACTGGCCAACCGGCGCGATGAATTCGGCGTGCTGGCCAACGACTTCAACCGCATGGGCGCGCGCCTGCAAAGTTTGATCGGCAGCCAGCGGCAGTTGTTGCGGGATGTGTCCCACGAGCTGCGTTCACCGCTTGCCCGGCTGCGCATCGCGCTGGCACTGGCCGAGCGAGCCAACCCTGAAGAACGCCAGAAACTCTGGCCGCGCCTCACTCGAGAGTGCGACCGACTGGAAGCGCTGATCAGCGAAATCCTGGTTCTGGCGCGGGTCGATGCCGACAACGCCAGCGCTGAAGAGATTGATCTCAATGCGCTGCTCAACACGTTGCAAAAGGATGCTCAATTGGGTTCGCCGGAGCAGAACGTGCACCTTGAGGCCGAGTCGAATCTGAACCTTAAAGGCTGGCCGACGATGATCGAGCGCGCCGTCGACAACCTGCTGCGTAATGCTCAACGGTTTAACCCGGTGGGGCAATCGATTGAAATGCAGGCGGTGCGCCAGGGTGAGCGGATTGTGGTCAGTGTGCGCGACCATGGGCCGGGTGTAGAGGCTGCGCATTTGAGCCAATTGGGCGAGCCGTTCTACCGGGCACCGGGGCAGACGGCGGCCGGACATGGCTTGGGGTTGGCGATTGCGCGCCGTGCGGCGGAACGGCATGGCGGGAGTCTGGTGCTGGCTAATCATCCCGATGGCGGGTTTATCGCCAGCCTCGAATTACCGTTAGTGCCGGGAGTCGCCACTTAGATGATCGTTCCCACGCTCCGCGTGGGAATGCAGCCCGGGACGCTCTGCGTCCCATTGGAACGCGGAGCGTCCCTTGAGGCATTCCCACGCAGAGCGTGGGAACGATCCTTACGCGGCTGGCCAGGCGCTGACGAATTCGGCCAGGTCGACTTTCTCCGCCACGCGCGGCTCCTTCTGCGGCGTGCCGAGGTAAAGGAACGCGATCACTTCTTCCCCTTCAGCCAGGCCCAAGCCCTTGGCCACATGTTCCGAATACGCCAGTTCGCCCGTGCGCCATACCGCGCCAATCCCTTGCGCATAAGCCGCCAGCAAAATCCCGTGAGCGGCACACCCCGCCGCCAGCCGTTGTTCGGACTTCGGATACTTGACGTGATCCTGCAATCGCGCGATCACCACCACCACCAGTGGCGCGCGCAGCGGACCGTTACGCGCCTTGTCCAATACCGCCTCGGACACTTCACTGTCCTGCTGCTTCGCCGCCTCGGCCAGCAACTCGCCCATTTGCTCGCGCGCCGCGCCTTCGACGGTCAGGAAACGCCAAGGCTGCAAGTGGCCATGGTCTGGCGCTCGCATTGCGGCGCCAAACAGCACTTCCCGCTGTTCTGCGGTGGGCGCCGGTTCTATCAGTCGTGGAACGGAAACACGGTTGAGCAAAGCGTCGAGAGCCTGCATCGGCCACCTCCTGAAAAAAATGTTTGGCTATTCTAGCTGCAACTGCGCAGGCGGCGCCGGTTTACATGGCAGGCGCCACAGGTAGAATGGCGCCCTTCCCTATTTCAGCCCGAGCGGACTTCATGGCGTTGCCGACCTTACGTCTCATTGGTTTCATCATCGGCATCTTCCTGATCACCCTGGCCATCGCCATGGTCGTGCCCATGGGCACGCTGGTGGTGTTCGACCGCACCGGCGACCTGCCGTCGTTCCTCTGGGCGAGCATGATTACCTTTCTCGCGGGCCTCACGCTGGTCATCCCCGGTCGCCCGGAACATGTACACCTGCGCCCGCGAGACATGTACCTGCTGACGGTCAGCAGCTGGCTGGTGGTGTGCATCTTCGCCGCGCTGCCGTTCCTGCTGACACAGCACATCAGCTATACCGACTCGTTCTTCGAAAGCATGTCCGGGATTACCGCCACCGGGGCGACGGTGCTCACGGGCCTGGACAACATGTCTCCCGGCATCCTGATGTGGCGCTCGTTGCTGCACTGGATCGGCGGCATCGGCTTTATCGGCATGGCGGTAGCGATTCTGCCATTGCTGCGCATCGGCGGCATGCGGCTGTTTCAGACCGAGTCGTCAGACCGTTCCCCGTTCGCACATGGTGGCGCGTTTGATCGTTGCGGCCTACGTCGGCATCACCATTTTCGGCAGCCTGGCGTTCTGGTGGGCCGGGATGAGTCCGTTCGACGCGATCAACCACGCGATGTCAGCGATTTCCACCGGTGGTTTCTCGACCTCCGACCAGTCTTTGGCCAAGTGGCCGGAGCCTGCAGTGCATTGGGTCGCGATCGTCATCATGATTCTTGGTGCCCTGCCGTTCACCCTGTATGTAGCGACCTTGCGCGGTAACCGCAAAGCACTGATCAAGGATGAGCAGGTTCAAGGCTTGCTCGGCATGTTGCTGGTGACCTGGCTGGTGCTCGGCACCTGGTATTGGTGGACCACCCAGTTGCATTGGCTGGAGGCATTACGGCATGTGGCGCTGAACGTGACCTCGGTGGTCACGACCACAGGATTTGCGCTGGGGGACTACAGCCTCTGGGGCAATTTCTCGCTGATGCTGTTCTTCTACCTGGGCTTTATCGGCGGTTGCTCGGGCTCGACCGCTGGCGGGATCAAGATTTTCCGCTTCCAGGTTGCATACATTCTGCTCAAGGCCAACCTTAACCAGTTGATTCACCCGCGCGCAGTGATCAAGCAGAAGTACAACGGTCACCGTCTCGATGAAGAGATCGTGCGCTCGATTCTGACCTTTTCGTTCTTCTTCGCCATCACCATCTGCGTGATCGCGCTGCTGTTGTCGCTGCTCGGCGTGGACTGGATGACCGCCCTCACCGGTGCGGCCGCCACGGTGTCCGGCGTTGGTCCGGGACTGGGCGAGACCATTGGCCCGGCGGGCAACTTCGCCACCCTGCCGGACGCCGCCAAGTGGATTCTCTCGTTCGGCATGCTACTGGGCCGACTCGAAATCATTACGGTGTTTGTTCTGTGTATTCCGGCGTTCTGGCGTCACTGACAGGCGCAGGCGCGCCCATCAACCGCGTCCGGTACTCGCCGGGGGTGGTGTCGAACCAGCGCCGGAAGGCGCGGAAGAAGTTGCTCGGATCGGCGAACCCCAACAGGTAGGCAATTTCCAGCAGGGTCATGGTCGGCTGCGCCAGGTATTGCTCGGCCAGTTCACGCCGGGTGTCGTCCAGCAACGTCTGAAAACTCGTGCCCTCTTCCTGCAAACGTCGCTGCAAGGTGCGTTGCGACAGGTGTAGCGTCTGCGCCACGGTATCGCGCTTGGGCTCGCCCTGGGGCAGCAAACGGCACAGCACCTGCCGCGCCTTGTGGGTTACGCGACTCTCGGAAAACCGCGCCAGGTATTCACCGGCAAACCGGTCGTGCAACAGCGCCATCGCCTCATTGGCGGTAGGCAACGGCGCCTCCATGTCAGCGCGTTCGAAGATCAAGGCGTCATACGGTGCGTTGAACACCAAAGGCGCATGGAAGGCTTGTTTGTAGGGCTCGATATCGACGGGTTCATCGCCCTGCACCAGCACCTTGCGTGGTTGCAGGGTACGTCCGGTCAACCAGCCGCACAGCGCCAGGGCACAAGCCAGTGACGCTTCGGCACTCTGCCGGGTCGGCGGCAGATGGTCGCCGTGGACCGTCAGAATCAGCGCGTAGCCTTCTTCCAACAATCGGAAACTCAGGTCGGCACTTTCCGCAATGATCCGCTGATAACGCACCAGCCGTTGAAAGCCTTCGGCCAGGGTCTGGCTGGACATCAAGGCGTAGCCCGCCACATGGAAGGAGGCCGGTCGCACCACCTTGCCCATGTTCAGGCCAATCGCCGGGTTGCCGGACAGCTCAACCGCGCGCTGCCACAGTCGTGTCATGGAATCTTGCGGGAAGCGCGCGTCCGGATCATCCAGCGCCGCGTAGTCGAGCCCCAGCTGTTTGAACAGCACCCGGCAATCCAGGCCGTCCATCTCCAGTGCTTTGACAATCCCCATCGCCCAGCTTGCAGAAGTCGTTCGTTCGCTCATGTCGTCCACTTACATGATGAGCCGCATGCTACGGCCAATTTCCGAAGGATACTAAAGTGGCGCCTATTGTCACTGGCTGATGCCAATGATCACTCTAGACTCAAATAAGCTACCCGCAGAACATCTTGCATGTCAGTTCGATCACCACAGAGATCGCAGTCGTGGAAAACATTAAGCGTTTCAATAGCTTCGCTGAGTTCTACCCGTATTACCTCAGCGAACACAGCAACAGCACTTGCCGACGAATGCACTTTATCGGCACGACGCTGGTTATTTTCATCCTGGCCCTGACCATCGGCAGTGGCGCCTGGCTGCTGTTATGGGCCCTTCCGCTGGCGGGTTACAGCTTCGCCTGGGCCGGACATTTCTTTTTCGAGAAGAACCGCCCCGCGACCTTTCAACATCCGTTTTACAGCCTGCTCGGTGATTTCGTCATGTACCGGGACATGATTCTGGGTCGCGTGCCGTTCTAGGCCCAACGAACCACAGGAGGACAGCCGATGAATGCCAATGCCCGTTTCACCCACATGCAGGACGGCACGCAGGAAGACTGGGCGATCATCGCCGCAGATTTCAGTGCCTATGCGAGGCAATTGCCGACACGGATTGTGGCGCACCTGAAATTACTGGCAGGTGATTTCGGCGGCTTCCCGGTGGATCGTCTGACCCATTCCCTGCAAACCGCCAGCCGTGCCTGGCGCGATGGCCGCGATGAAGAATACGTGGTCTGTGCGCTGCTTCACGACATCGGCGACACCTTGGGTTCCTACAACCACCCGGACATCGCTGCGGCAATCCTCAAGCCGTTCGTCAGCGCCGAGAACCTGTGGATGGTCGAGAAGCACGGCATTTTCCAGGGGTATTACTTCTTCCATCATCTAGGGATGGATCGGCATCTGCGCGAGCAATTCAGCGGGCATCCGCAGTATCAGGCGACCATTGAGTTTTGCGCCAAATACGACGCAGCGGCGTTTGATCCGGCGTATGACACGCTGCCGCTGAGCTTCTTTGAACCGATGATGGAACGGTTGTTTGCGCAGCCCAAGCACTCGATTTACAAGGCGGCGATGGAAGAACATTCGTCGGCCTGAAGAATGTAAGGGAACTGTGGCGAGGGGGCTTGCCCCCGTTCGGCTGCGCAGCAGTCGTAAAAACCGACAAATACGGTCTACCCGATACAACCGGGATGAATGGTTTTGGGGTCGCTTCGCGCCCCAACGGGGGCAAGCCCCCTCGCCACAAAGGCTAAACCTCTGGTTTACGCCGGTTCAGCGATTTTGATGGCCTTCAACTCGGCCTCCCGCGCCTGCGCATCCGCCAATCGATACAACTCGATCGAGCCATCCCAATGCTCGATCAGCGCGGTGCAAGACTCCACCCAATCCCCGCAATTGAGGTAATCCACCCCGCCGACCTTGCGTATCTCGGCATGGTGGATGTGCCCGCACACCACGCCGTGCAACTCGCGCTTGACGCACTCGTGAGCGATGGCTTCTTCGAAATCGCTGATGAAGCTGACCGCGGTTTTGACCTTGTGCTTGAGATACGCCGACAGCGACCAGTAACCGTAGCCATAGCGTGCGCGCCAATGGTTGAGCCAGCGGTTGAGGGTCAGGGTGAATTCGTAGGCCGAATCGCCGAGAAAGGCCAGCCAGCGGTGATACCTCGTGATCACGTCAAACTGGTCGCCATGAATGACCAGGAGATGGCGACCATCGGCGGTCACGTGCACGGCTTCATCCACCAGTTGGATATTGCCCAGAATCAGCTTCGAATAGCGGCGCAGGAATTCGTCGTGGTTGCCGGTGACGTAGATTACTTCGGTGCCACGCTTGCTCATGGTCAGCAAGCGGCGGATCACATTCGTATGCGCCTGAGGCCAGTACATGCCGCCGCGCAGCTTCCAGCCATCGATGATGTCGCCGACCAGGTAGATCTTGTCCGCGTGATAGCCCTTGAGAAACTGCGACAGGTGTTCGGCCTGGCAATCCCGGGTGCCCAGATGCACATCGGAAATCCACAAGGTTCGCACACGTTGCTTACGACTGGGTTTGGCGAGCTCGGCGCTGGTCATGGGCAACCCTCTGGATAGTTTTTGCAAGCTTGCGCCGCACGGGTTAACTGCCTATGACAGTGGCGAGTCAGTCCTGTGACAGCACCCGGCCGGTGTAGACTGGCCGCACCTTGACCAAGAGACCCGCGATGAGACCGATCCTCACGCTTCGCCAATACACCCACGACCTGATCGTCCACAGTCACGACCACGCGCAACTGGTGTTCGGGTTGTCGGGTGCGCTGGATTTCGAGGTCGACGGACGTGGCAGTCAGGTGGTCCAGCAGAGTTTCGTGGTAGTGCCGTCCGGTTTCCATCACGCCTGCGGTAGTGCCAATGGCAGCCGTTGCCTGGTGCTGGATGTGCCCAATGACCAATGGGTTGTTCAGTCCCTGGGTGATCACGCCGAGGCCAGCCGTCGCTTGCTCGACCACGCCGGTCGCTTGCCGCTGGATGCAGGGCAAAGCCAATTGGTCAGTTGGTTGGCGGGCAGTCAGGTCAACGATCCACTGATCGCGCAACAAGGCGCGGTGTTGTTGCTGGCCAGCCTCAACAACGCCAGGCCAGAGATCATCGGCGGTCGGCGACTGCCTTATGCGGCGCTGAATGCGCACATCGATCAGTACGCAGCCTACCCACTTCAAGTCGCCGACCTGGCGCGTATCGCCGGTCTGTCCAGCGCTCGCCTGCATGCACGGTTCGTTACGGAATGCGGGCAGACGCCGATGGATTACATCCGCAGTCGACGTTTGCACATGGCCGTGGGCTTGTTGCGGGATTCGGCGCTGCCGATCGGCGAGATTGCCAGTCGGGTCGGTTACAGTTCCCAGAGCGCCTTCGCGGCGGCGGTGTTGCGGGAGTTTGGGGCATCGCCTGGAAAATTGCGGCGCGAGGTTGGCGACAAAGGACGCGAGTCTGGCGACAGACACAACGGGACGTTGCGCGGTTCAATGTAGGGCCTGGTTTTATACGTTTTTCAAGGATTGCAATGACTCCCCGTACCGCCCTCGGCGCTTTGCATATTGGCGCATTGATGTTCGGCCTGACCGGTGTCTTCGGCAAACTGGCTGCCGCCTCTCCCGCCGTCATCGTTTTCGGGCGTGCCGCGTTCGCCGTGCTGGCATTAGCCGTTTTTGCACGATTCGCCAGTGCGACTCGCTGGCAGAAACTCGAGGCAGTGGACTGGCGCCGACTGTTGCTCAGCGGCTTACTGCTGGCCGGGCATTGGGTAAGTTTTTTCATTGCGGTAAAAGTCGCAGGCGTGGCGATCGCGACCCTGGGGTTCGCCAGCTTCCCGGCGTTTACCGTAATCCTTGAAGGACTGATCTTCCGCGAGCGAATTCGCGCCAACGAAATCCTGCTGGTGGTGCTGGTCAGTATCGGGCTGGTATTGGTCACCCCTGATTTCGATCTGGCCAGCGGCGCCACAATGGGTCTGCTGTGGGCGGTGGGCTCAGGTTTGCTGTTCTCTCTGCTATCGCTAACCAACCGCGCCAGCTCCGGGCGAATCCCGGCGGTGCAGGCTGCGTTGTGTCAGAACGTGGTGGTCGCGTTGTGCCTGTTGCCGTTGGCGGCACCGCAGTTAGGCGAAGTACGCACCATAGACTGGTTGTGGATCGGTTTGCTCGGGGTGTTCTGCACTGGCGTCGCTCACAGTCTTTTCGTCGCCAGTCTGGCAGTGATCAAGGCGCGGACCGCCGCCGTGGTTTTCGCCCTGGAGCCGGTTTACGGCATCACCATGGCCTGGCTGCTGTTTGATGAAAATCCGACGCTACGCATGTTGATCGGTGGCGCATTGATCATCGTGGCGATCGTGGTCTCCAGCCGCCTCTCGGGCGCGTCAAGCAAGAAGACTGTTGCGGCAGAAGTCGCTTCTCACTGAGTGCGATCGTTGTGCCCCAGGTCGCGGTCCGGATCAATTTGATCGCGGACCCGCTGCTTCAGCACTTTGGCTTCCGGGAAACCGCCGTCAGCCTTGCGCTCCCAGATCTGCACGTCGTCACAGAAAATGTGAAACACCCCACCGGTGCCGGGCACCAGCGACACTTTGCCGAGGTCGTCGCCAAACGTGCTGAGCAGTTCCTGGGCCAGCCAGGCAGCACGCAACAGCCACTGGCATTGCGTGCAATAGGTGATGATGATTTCCGGTTTGCGTGCAGTCATGATCGGCGAAACTCCTGAGCCAGAGGGCGCCGCTATGATAGCCCGGCGAGCAGGTTCCGGGCTGTCTGCTTAAGCGGCTCGTTGCCTTCCTCGAGCAACTCGTTGAGCAGTTCGATGGCGCTGTTCACATCGCCGTCATCAATGCAGGTCTGGGCTTGTTCGAGTTTGTCGGCGCTGCTCGGTTCAGCCGGCTCCAGATTCAGAGGTTCCAGTTCCAGCGACTGGCCGGGATCGCTGAACTCGTTGAGAAAGGCGTCATCCAGAGACTGCGAGTCAGGCTCGGCGACCCATTCAAGTTCGGGCTCGTCCAGTATCGGCTCGTCGGGCATTTCAAACACCTCGGGCAAGACGTGCAGGTTCGAGACAAAAGGCGGCTCGACCGGGGCGGCGGCGGACGGCGAGTGCTCAAAAGGGCTGATCAGGTCCCAGCTCGAATCCATTGACAGGTCATCCAGGTTCAACTGGAACTCATCGTTGGGTGTTGCTTCGGCAATCGCAGCCTTGGGGGGAGTCATTGACGCTGCAACGGCCAACGGTGCCGCACTGCTCAATTTCGGGTGTCGGGCGCGAATAGTCTGAAGTTCTTGCAGGTCGTATCCGGCGTCACGCAGGTTGTTTTCCTGTGCTTCATAGGCGGGTGCGTCACCCTGTTTACCCAAGACTTCCAACAGCTGAACGGCAAGGTCCGTGCGTTGCGGCTCCTTGATCAGCGCCTCACGCAACAAACCGGCTGCTTCGGAAAAACGGCCATAGGCCAGGTAGATTTCGACCCCTTCAAGCACATCGCCTGCGGGCGACTCTTCGCCCGATTCAGTTACGGGCTGCACCGTTGACGATTGGGCAACCAGTCCTGCAGTGCGATCAAGCACCGGTTCATGCCGTGAAGGTAAAACAGGCAGGGCGTCAGGCAATGCCTGAACCTGTTGTCGTTGACGCCGAACGAACAATCCCAGCAACACCAGAACCGCCACCGCCAGCAACCCGACAATCAGCCCCCAGTTAGTCGCCTCAGGCTCTTCAACAATGGCCGGCGCGGGAGCCACAACGGCGGGAGCAACCGGCTCCGCCGCTGCGGTCGTGATTTCCGCCAATTGGGTTTGCAGTTCCGTCACCTGCTTTTTCTGACCGGCGACCAGCTCTTCCTGGGCCTGAAGCTTCGCAGTCAGTTCATCGATGCTTGCTTGCAGCTGCTGATTTTGCAGCACGCTGGCGGCCAGTTGTTCGGCGACGGGATCACTCATCGGCGCGGCGACAGGAGGCGGTGGTGACTTTTTGCTTTTTGTCGCAGGTGGCTTCTCAGCGGCCGGCGCAACTGTCGGGAATCCGGAGGACTGAACGTCGGTAACCGGTTCGTCAGTCACGGGGACAATCCCCGGCGTACCCGGCGGATCGATCAGCACCGTGTATTCGCGCAGCACCCGCCCATTGGGTTGATTGAGCTGCACCAGGAAATTCAGGAAAGGCTCATTGACCGGTTTGCTGGAGCTCACCCGGATCAGGCTGCGGTTGCCGCGCAGGATCGGCGTGAATTTCAGATTATTGAGGAAGAACACCCGATCGATGCCGGCGCGACTGAATTCATCCGCTGTCGCCAGGCTGACCGAAAGCTCCCCCTCCTCCAGACCTGCGGCATCTTCCAGTGCGATGTCGGCGCGCAACGGCTGATTCAACGCCGAATGCAGGGTGATTTCACCCAAGCCCAACGCGGGCGCCAATGCCGAGTAAGTGACAGCGCCACCGACCAGAAACAGCCTGGCGCAACACCGTAAAGCCACGTGCCAACTATCGAGCATGAGCATCCCTTAGATAACCAGAACCATCTTGTACGCGTTCGCACATCCGGTACGAACACGATATTGCCAAGTAGTTCTTTATAGTCTGCCCAACGGGGTATCTCAAAAGTCCTGGGGGCGTTTATGCCTCAAGATTTTTCCAGGTTGGCCAGAATGTGCCCGTGGACCCGCATGCAGACCTTCAAGTCTGCCTCATCGACGCCATCGAACAATTCGTGGCGCAGTTGGGTGGCAATGGTTTCAATTTGTTCGATCAAGGGAAGAGCCGGGGCACAGAGGACGATTTTTTTTGCCCGACGGTCTTCCAGCACCGATTGACGTTGCACCAGCCCCTGGCTTTCGAGGCTGTCGAGCAGACGAGCCAGGGTCGGCCCTTCTACCCCGACGCTCTGCGCCAGTTCACGTTGGGTTGGCGCATCATCAAAACGCGCCAGGTGCAGCAGCACCAACCAGCGCGCCTGGGACAGACCCAGGCCAGCCAGGCGGCGGTCCAGTTCGGCACGCCAGCCACGCGACATCTGGGCCAGTTGCATGCCAAAGCGGTGTTGTTCGGTTAACGGCATAAAACACTCATGATTAGACTGAAATAAAGAAAAACTAATTATTAGTCAGCTAAGCATGACCCTTGGCCATAGGCAAGGCTTGCCCTGTACTGAATCGTTACATCTATGTGGCAGATCACCTAAATCTCGAATTCGGATTGCAGCGCCGCCCGAACACAGTACAAAACGCCTTCCGGTACTCTCCCGGCGAACAGTGCGGCAATCTCCGACACAGGCGGCAATTCGCCTTCGCCGTCGAGGAACGCATCCTGGATTTCGCCCATCAACTCTTCAGGCAGATCCAGCGCTTGCTCCAGCGACAACTGCTGCTTGCCAATCGCTTCGGCGAGCAGGGTGTAGACGTTCTTTTCCGAGCATTGCAGCTGACCGGCGATCTGCAACGGGGTCATGCCGGCTCGGGCCAGGGTGATCAGTTCGTGGCGCAGGTCGGCCACCACTTTCGGTGCCTCGACTTGCCCGCCGAGCACTTCGAGGAAGGCCTCGCCGTAGCGCTCCAGCTTGCGCGCGCCAACGCCGCTGACCGTGGCCATTTCCGCCAGCGAGGTCGGTTGGCTGCGGAGCATTTCCAACAGTGTCGAGTCGGGGAAGATGACGTAGGGCGGCACGCCATGCTCTTCGGCGAGTTTTCGACGCAGGGCACGCAAGGCTTCCCACTGTTCGCGCTCTTCGCCGCGAACCAGTTGGCTCGCCTGGCTCTTGCTGCTTTTGGCCGTGGTTTGCGGCTTCAGGTCGCGACGCAGCTCCAGGGTCACTTCGCCCTTGAGCAGCGGTCGACAGGTGTCGCTCAGGCGCAGGCCGCCGTAGCCTTCCAGGTCGATGTCCGCCAAACCACGGGCAACAAGTTGTCGGAACAAGGAGCGCCATTCGCTCTCCCCCATCGCTTTGCCTACACCGTATACCGACAAATGCTGATGACCGAAGCTGCGAATCTTTTCATTGTCCTTGCCCAGCAACACGTCAACCAGATGGCCGACGCCATAGCGCTGGCCGGTGCGGTAGATCGCCGACAGCGCCTGACGGGCCGGCTCGGTGGCGTCCCAGGTCTGCACGCCATCGACGCAGTTGTCGCAATGGCCGCAGGGTTCGGGCATGTCTTCGTCAAAATAGGCCAGCAACGTCTGGCGACGGCAGCGGGTTTCTTCGCAGAGCGAGAGCATGGCGTCGAGCTTGTGCTGCTCCAGACGCTTGTGGCGCTCGTCACCTTCGGAGTTCTGCAACATCTGCTTGAGCATCACCACGTCTTGCAGGCCGTAGGCCATCCAGGCATCCGCCGGCAGACCGTCACGGCCGCCGCGACCGGTTTCCTGGTAGTAAGCCTCTAGGGATTTTGGCAAATCGAGGTGAGCGACGAAGCGCACGTTGGGCTTGTCGATGCCCATGCCGAACGCCACGGTGGCCACCATGATCAGGCCTTCCTCATTGAGGAAGCGCTTCTGGTGATGGGCCCGCGTGTCATTAGGCAGACCGGCATGGTAAGGCAGCGCCGGGAAACCTTGCTCGCTGAGGAACACCGCTACCTCATCAACCTTTTTGCGCGACAGGCAATAGACGATACCGGCATCGCTGCGCCGCTCGGCGAGGAACGCCAGCAACTGCTTGCGCGGCTGCTCCTTGGGCACGATGCGATAGAAGATGTTGGGGCGGTCGAAACTCGACAGGAAACGCTCGGCATCCTGAAGATGAAGGCGGTCGACGATTTCTTCCCGGGTTCGCTTGTCGGCGGTCGCGGTCAGGGCGATACGCGGGACGTTGGGGAACAATTCCGCCAACTGGCCCAATTGCAGGTATTCGCGGCGGAAGTCGTGGCCCCATTGGGACACGCAGTGGGCTTCGTCGATGGCGAACCGGCGATAGCGCTCCGCGAGACGGGCCAGCGATTCCTCGGCCATGACCGTCGGCGATTCTCTAATCCGGACAATGACAATTCATGCGGAAGACATTGTCTTCCCGCACCCACACTCTCCACAGGTGGGCGTACTGCCTGGCTGGCGTCCGCCGTGTGCCCCAGGCAAGCCTCATGGTACGCCCCTGCCGGCATCCCGCCGCGCAGCCACCCTTCTTTGGACAACGGATGGTGCGGACGCGGGCTACCGCGCGGGCGAGTTGGCGCCGGGCCTCGGCTTTCGCTTCGCGATGCGCGGCGCCTGCGGTGGCGGCAAGCGCCGCGGCTTCTCCGCTTGCCCTGATGTGGACTGGCCGGCATTTGTTCGCGCCATACGGGCCGACGCTCGACGCGATGGTATCCGGAATGAGCATGCTGCCCCTTGGGCATTGAGTCCGCGTACGTGAGCAGGTTAGACGCAGTGCAACCGCCGGACAATCGCGGTGGTCACCACGCGACGACGCGCAGGTGCGGCCACCGGGCCCGCCACTTCGTCACCTTGGCATCGTAGATCGCTTGCGTGATCTGCTTCTTGTTGGGTCGCACGATCAGGCCCACCAGGTCCAACAGGCCATAAGGCGCGAAGACATGAAGGCCATCCGCGCGCGGCTGCACGCCGACCGCGGTTGCCGTCGTCGGAAAGGTCGTGATGGCGTCCTCGGTCGAGACATAGGGCGCGAGGGTGTTGCCGAACTTCTCGGCGTACCAGAGGTGCACGCGGGCTTCGTTCTTGACGTCGATCCACAAGCCGAGATCGGCAAACAGGCTGCGGAGTCGCGCCGCGTGTCCGGCCTCCGTCTCCGCGGAAAGATCCTCGCCATCGAAGTAGACGAGATCGACATCGGAGACGCCGTGCGTGGCCGGCAGCCCGAAGGCATCGTTCCAGACGGTCTGTGCGAGGCAGCCGGCAACCAGCCAGCAGTCCGGCAGGTCGATCTGCTGCCATCGATCGACGATCGTCGCGACAATCGGGCTGCGCGTCAGGATCAACCGCAGCAGATCCTCGTGGCTAGGCACGGAGCGAGATCAAGAGGTTGCCGAGCTTGTCCAGGGTCACGCGATCGCCGGGCTCGACGACGGTCGTGCAATCGAGCTGCTCGAGGATCGCCGGGCCGTCGAACGCGGCATCGAGGGGCAGCTTGTCGCGGCTGTAGATCGGCGTCTGATGCCAGCCGTCGCTGAACCACACGCGTCGCTCGGCGGCCTGGGCGGCTTTCAGGCTCGGCGCACGCTCGGTCGCGGCCAGCACGGCGAGCGAGATCTCCGGCCGCACGCCGATCACCGCTGTGTGGAGGTTGACCAGCACCGGCGGGATCTCCGCGAGCTCGATGCCGAAGCGCCGCCAGTAGGCCGCGGCAAACGCCTTGTGCAGGCCCTCGACGCCGATGCCTTCAGCTTCGACGCCGACCGACAGGATATGGCTCTGGCCCTGGAACTGCATGTCGGCGCTCAGCACCCGGCGCAGCTCGCGCACCGGCACGCCTTCCTTGACGATGGTTCGGCGGCCCTCGGTCGCCTGCTCGGCGTAGATCGCCGAGATCGTCGCATCGT
>LNAP01008908.1_pt1 | contig 16932 bp, 15 predicted proteins | sample 602601 | NCBI WGS metagenome assembly LNAP01 (sample SAMN02440304, study PRJNA202911) | soil metagenome | biome: Subtropical and temperate rainforests or woodlands; isolation source: soil samples (1 kg each in a 20% v/v slurry with milli Q water) were... ... | reverse complement strand
GCGGCGGTAGCGGTAGCGGTAGCGGTAGCGGCATCGACGCCGCCGCTGCCACCGCGGCGCCGCCGCAGCGCGCGTCCGCGGGCATCTACAAGCACCTGATGACGGGCGTGTCCTTCATGCTGCCCTTCGTGGTGGCGGGCGGGCTGCTCATCGCCCTGGCCTTCGCGCTGGGCGGCATCTACGTGTACGACGACGCCCACAAGGGCACGCTGGGCTGGGTGCTGTTCCAGATCGGCGCCAAGGCGGGCTTCGCGCTCATGCTGCCCGCGCTGGGCGGCTACATCGCCTACTCCATCGCCGACCGGCCCGGCATCGCGCCGGGGATGATCGGCGGCATGCTGGCCGGCACCGTGGGGGCCGGCTTCCTGGGCGCGATCGCGGCGGGCTTCATCGCTGGCTACAGCGTGAAGCTGCTCAACCGCTGGATCCGCCTGCCGCGCGGCTTGGAGGGGCTGAAACCCGTGCTGCTGCTGCCCTTGCTGGGCGCCGCCATCGTCGGCGTGCTGATGATGATGGTCATCGGCACGCCGATGGCCGCGGTGATGGGCGCGCTGACCGACTGGCTCAAGGGCCTGCAGACGGGCAGCGCCGTGCTGCTGGGCGTGGTGCTCGGCGCCATGATGGCCGCCGACATGGGCGGGCCGATCAACAAGGCCGCCTATGTGTTCTCCACCACCCTGATCGCCAGCGGCGTGGCCAACCCGATGGCCGCCACGATGGCCGCGGGCATGACGCCGCCGCTGGGCATCGCCCTGGCCTGCTGGCTGTTCAGGAGCCGCTTCACGGCCGAAGAGCGCGAGGCGTCCAAGGCGGCCGCCGTGCTGGGGCTGGCGTTCATCACCGAAGGCGCCATCCCCTTCGTGGCGCGCGATCCGCTGCGCGTCATTCCCGCCTGCGTGCTCGGCTCGGCCGTGGCCGGCGGCCTGTCGATGGCCTGGAACATCGGCCTGCAGGCGCCGCACGGCGGCGTGTTCGTGCTGGCCATTCCCAACGCCGTGAACCATGTGCTGCTGTACGCGGCCGCCATCGCGGCCGGTGCGGCGGTCACCGGCCTGGCGCTGGGCCTGTTCAAGAAGCGCGTGCCGGCAGCCGTCGCGGCGGCGGCCTGATCAGCTCGCCGATGCGCGCTTGGCCAGCAGGGCGGTCGCGACCCGCGAGCCCGTCTTGCGCCCCAGCGCCTCGCTGATGTAGACGCCGGCATCGACCAGCCGGTCGAGATCGATGCCGGTCTCGATGCCCATGCCGTGCAACAGGTAGACCACGTCCTCGGTCGCGACGTTGCCGGTCGCGCCCTTGGCGTAGGGGCAGCCGCCGAGGCCGGCGGAGGATGACTGGAAGTTCCACACGCCGAGTTCGAGCGCAGCGAGGGTGTTGACCAGCGCCTGGCCGTAGGTGTCGTGGAAATGGCCCGAGATGTCGTCGACGCCGAAGTGCGCCAGCGTGGCCTCCATCGCAGCCTGCACCTTGCGCGGCGTGCCCACGCCGATCGTGTCGGCCACATCGACGCGCTGCACGCCGATGCCCTTCATGAGTTGCGCGAGATAGCCCACCTTGGCGGGTGCGATCTCGCCTTCGTACGGGCAGCCGACCGTGCAGGACATCGCGCCGCGCACGCGGATGCCCCTCTCGCGCGCCGCGGCGACCACCGGCGCGAAACGCTCGATGCTCTCGGCGATAGAGCAGTTGATGTTCTTCTGGCTGAAGGCCTCGCTCGCCGCGCCGAAGACGACGATCTCGTCGGGCCACTCGGCGCGCGGTGCCGAGAGTGCGGCCTCCAGGCCCTTCATGTTGGGCGTGAGCACCGAGTAGGTCACGCGCGGGTCGCGGCGGATGCCGTGCATCACCTCGGCGTTGTCGGCCATCTGCGGCACCCACTTGGGGCTGACGAAGCTGGTCACCTCGATGGCGCGCAGGCCGGCGTCCTGCAGGCGGTGCACCAGCTCGATCTTCACGGCGGCGGGCACGGGTTGCTTTTCGTTCTGCAGTCCGTCGCGCGGGCCGACGTCGACGATCTCGACCTTGGAGGGGAGTTTCATGGGTGTCTCTTGTCTTGCTTCGCTGCGGGAAGGGATGCGGCCTCGATTGTCGGCCAGCCCGCAAGAGCCTGCGCGCCGCGCGGTCGGCCGGACGGTGGCAATCCCCGCCAGCACGGTTGCAAATGCCGACAGCCGCTGGCTTTGGGCCGAGAGCCGCTACGTCCGGGCGTCGCCGCGCTCCAGCAGGCTGGTGCGGAACGCCACCTTGCGCACGATGGCCGAGAAGGCGCGCGTGGCCGCGGACTCGCGCGCCGGCGGCGACCACAGCATGCCCGGCGTGCGCACCGGCGTCGGGCTCTCCAGCCGCACGATGGCCAGCCCCGCATGCGGCAGCACGGCGTTGGCCGCGACGATGGCGGCGAGCCGCGTCTTCGCGACCAGCCCCATGATGGGCGCCAGCGCATTGATCTCGGCCACCACCTGCGGCTCCGCGCCGCACGAGCGGAAGCACTCGTCGAGCATCTGGCGCGTGGCGAAGCTCGCGGGCAGCAGCACCATCGGCAGGCGGTGCAGTTCCACCATGCGCACCCGCTTGCGGCGCGCCAGCGGATGGCCCTGCGCCACCACCAGCACCATCTCCTCGTTGTAGAGCGGCTCGAACTGCAACGCCCCGGGCGCCGCCGGCCGGTAGGCGATGCCCAGGTCGAGCGTGCCCTGCTGCAGCCGCTGCGCGATCAGGTCGGCCGCGAGCTCTTCCACCACCACGCGAACGCCGGGGTAGCGCGGCTGGAAGCTCGCGATGCAGTCGGGGATGAAGCCGAGGTTGAAGGTCGGCGTCGAGCCGATGCGCAGTTCGCCCGACACCTCCTTCGGGTCTTCGCGCAAGGCGCCGAGCCCGCGGTCGATTTCCTGCAGCGCCCGCGTCGCGTGGTGCAGGAAGGCCTCGCCCGATTCGGTCAGCGCCACCCGCTTGCCGCTGCGGTCGAAGAGCTGCGTGCCCAGCTCGTCCTCCAGCTGCTTGATCTGGTGCGACAGGGTCGACTGCGTGACGTGCAGCCGCTCGGCCGCCCGCGTGAAGTTGAGCGAACCGGCCAGCGCGCTGAAGTAGCGCAGGTGCCGCAGTTCCATGGGATGTCTCCAGGTGCCGTGATGCGATGGCTCACGATCGATGCGGTCGATGGTAGCCATGAAAAACCATCATTGTGAGAATTCACCCGCGTTGCCTAGAGTTCGCACCCAGCCCCTCGACGGGCGAACGAACCCAGGAGACAACGCGTTGCAAAAAGTCCTCAGCGGCATCAAGGTGCTGGAGCAAGGCACGTTCATCACCGGCCCGGCCGCCGGCATGTTCCTCGCCGACCTCGGTGCCGAGGTGATCAAGGTCGAGCAGCCCGGCAGCGGCGACCCGTTCCGCGCCTTCCGCGGCGGCCTCTACAGCCCGCACTTCCAGACCTACAACCGCAACAAGCGCAGCATCACGCTCAACCCCAAGCTGCCCGGCGACGCGGCGGTGTTCGACGAGCTCGTGAAGGAATCGGACGTCTACATCCAGAACTTCCGTCCCGGTGCGGCCGAGCGACTGGGGGCCGGCGCGGCACGCCTGCGCGAGCTCAACCCGCGGCTGGTGTACTGCGCCATCAGCGGCTTCGGCCAGACCGGCCCCGCCGCCGGCCGCCCCGCCTACGACACCGTGGCCCAGGCCGCCAGCGCCTTCCTCAAACTGCTGGTGAACCCGGCCAACCCGCGTGTGGTCGGCCCGGCGGTGGCCGACGCGATGACCGGCTTCTACGCGGCCTACGGCGTGATGGGCGCGCTGATCGAGCGCGGCCGCACGGGCGTGGGCCGCACGGTGGAGGTGTCGATGCTCGAGGCCATGTGCCACTTCAACCTCGATGCGTTCACGCACTACTTCTCCGAGAACGAGATCATGGGCCCCTTCAGCCGGCCCAGCGTCTCGCAGTCTTACGTGCTCGAGTGCGCCGACGGCCTGTGGATCGCGCTGCACATGTCGTCGCCCGAGAAGTTCTGGCAGGGCCTGGCCAATGCGATCGAGCGGCCCGAGCTGTTCCAGGACCCGCGCTTCGCCAACCGCGAAGGCCGCATCGCCCACCAGACCGAAATGATCGCCCTGCTCGACGGCCTGTTCCGCGCGCGCACCCGCGCCGACTGGTGCGCCCGGCTCGAGGCCGAGGACGTGCCGCACGCCCCCATGTACGACACGCGCGAGGCGATGGAAGACCCGCAGGCGCGGCACCTCCAACTCGAGGTGAGCGCCCCGCACCCCGAAGGCGGCGAATGGCGCACCATCCGCTCGCCCGTGAGCTTCGACGGCGAACGCCCACTGGAAGTCACAGCACCGCCGACGCTGGGCGCCGACAACGACAGCATCGTCGAGCCGCTGCGACGGCGGCTGCGCGACGCCTGAGCTCGCATCCCCCGAAAGAAAACGGAGACAAGCCCATGACCCCCTCGAACGAAAACGAACTGACCCAGGCCGCGCTGCAGCGGCTCGAAGGCGCCGCCGACCCGCGCTTCGCGCAGGTCATGACCTCGCTCATCACGCACCTGCACGCCTTCATCCGCGAGGTCGACCTGAAGCCCGACGAGTGGATGCGCGGCATCGAGTTCCTCACCGCCACCGGCCAGGCCTGCGACCCCAAGCGCCAGGAATTCATCCTGCTGTCGGACACGCTCGGCGCCTCGATGATGGTCGTGATGCTCGACCAGCTGCGCGCGGCACGCGAGGCCCAGCAGGCCGGCGACGTGGCCGTGACGCCGACCACCGAAGCCACCGTGCAGGGCCCCTACTACTGGGCCGGCGCACCGGAGATGCCGTGCGGCGCGGACATCGCCCAGGGCACGCCCGGCGAGCCGACCTTCTACAGCGGCCGGGTCACCGACACGCGCGGCCAGCCGATCGCCGGCGCCCTGCTCGACATCTGGTCGGGCGACGGCGAAGGCGTGTACGACATGCAGGTCGAGGGCGCCGGCATGGCCGCGCGCGCGCGCATCCGCACCGACGCCGAAGGCCGCTACTGGTTCTGGTCGATCCGGCCGTCGTACTACCCGGTGCCGGTCGACGGCCCGGTCGGCCGCATGCTCGACGGCATGGGCCGCCACCCCAACCGGCCGGGCCACATCCACATGATGGTGTCGGCCCCGGCGCACGTGCCGGTCACCACCCACCTCTTCGTGGCCGGCAGCCCCTACATCGACTCCGACGCGGTGTTCGGCGTGCGGCCCAGCCTGATCGTCGACTTCGAGCCGCACCCCGCAGGCACCGCGCCCGACGGCCGCGCGCTGGACACGCCGTACTGGTCCGCGCACTACGACTTCCACCTGCAACCCACGGCCGTCTGAGCCCGCACGTCATTATGAAAATCGGCAAATCCACCGTCCCGCGCACCGCCATCTGCACGTCGGACGAACACACCATCGTCGTGCGCGGCGAAGACCTCTGCCACGACCTGATCGGGCATGTGTCCTTCGCGGACTACTTCTTCCTGCTGCTCACCGGCCAGCGTCCCGATGCGACGTGCAGTGCCGTTCTCAACGCCACGCTGGTCGCCATCGCCGAGCACGGCCTGGTGCCGAGCGTGCAGGCCAGCCGCATGACCTACGCCGCCGCGCCCGATGCGCTGCAGGGCGCGGTGGCCGCGGGCATCCTGGGCTGCGGCTCGGTGATCCTGGGGGCGTCGGAAACCGCCGGCCGGCTCTTCGTCGACGTCGCGGCGCGCGTCGATGCGGGCGAGGCGCTCGACGATGTCGCGGCCGATGTCATCCGCACGCTGAAGGCCGAACGCCGCTCGATTCCCGGTTACGGCCATCCGCTGCACAAGCGCAACGACCCGCGGGTCGACCGCCTGATCGCCGTCGCCACCGAAGCTGGCGCCGACCTGCGCTACGTGCACATCGCGCAAGCGATCGAGCGCGTGATCCCCGGCATCGTCGGCAAGGAACTGCGGCTGAACGTCTCGGCCGCCATTCCCGCCGTGCTGCTGGGCGTGGGCTTCCCGGTCGCATCGCTGCGCGGCGTGCCGATCCTCGCGCGCACCGCGGGGCTGATCGCCCATCTGGCCGAGGAGGCCGAGATGCCGAGCGGCTTCGCGCTGTCGTACCAGGCCACGCGCGAGCTGCAGTACGAGGGCGAGGTGCCCGCCGGCTTCGGAGCATCGACATGACGCGGCGCCTCACACGCCGCGCGCTGATCGCCAGCACGCTGCTGGCCGCCGGTGCGGCCATCGCACAGGCACCGTCGTCGCGCCCCATCAAGCTGGTCGTGCCCTTTGGCGCGGGCACGACGACCGACATCGTCGGGCGCACGCTGGCCGATGCGCTCGGCCGGCAGCTCGGCCAGACCGTGATCGTCGAGAACAAGCCCGGCGCGGGCGGCGCCATCGGCAGCGAGCAGGTCGCCAAGTCGGGCACCGACGGCCAGACGCTGCTGATGGGCACGGTGGGCACGCACGCCATCAACCCCTCGCTCTACAAGCGCCTGAGCTATTCGCCGCTGCGCGACTTCGCGCCGCTGGGCTTCATCGGCGCCACGCCGACGCTGCTGGTGGTGCCGACCGCTTCACCCTGGAAGAACGTGGCCGATCTGCGGCAGGCGGGCGACGCGGCCGTCAACTTCGCCTCGGCCGGCAACGGCACCTCGGGCCACCTGGCGGGGGAGCTGCTCAACGTGCGCCTGGGCAAGCGCTTCGTCCACGTGCCCTACCGCGACGGCGCGCAGGCCATGACCGAGCTGGTCGCCGGCAACGTGCAGTTCATGTTCTATCACCCGGCCGCCGTGCTGCCGCAGGTGCGCGCGGGCCGGCTGCGTGCGCTGGGCGTGTCCAGCGCCAGGCGCAGCGCGGCCGCGCCCGACGTGCCCACGCTGATCGAGCAGGGCGTGCCCGACTTCGACCTGGTCGCCTGGTTCATGTTGTACGCGCCGGCCACGATGCCGGCCGACCAGCGCGACCGTTTGCGCGAGGCCACGCGTCTGGTGCTGGCGCAGCCGGAGGTGCGCGAGAAGCTGTCGCAGCAGGGCATCGAGCCCAGCGACATGAGCGGCGCCGCGCTCGACGTCTTCGCGCGCGCCGAGATCGCGAAGTGGGGCGAAGCCGTCCAGCGCTCCGGTGCGCAGATCGACTGAGGAGACCGCCCGCCACCCCACGGATCACAGCAGAGCGATTTTTCAAACAAGCGGGCAAGCGCCCGCCATAAGGAGACAGACATGCGTTCGAGAATTCAATGGTTGACGGCCCTCTGCCTGGGCCTGGCCTGCAGCCTGGCCACCGCGCAGCCCGCGGCCTGGCCGAACAAGCCCATCCGCATCGTGGTCGGCTTCGCGCCGGGCACACCGCCGGACATCTTCGCGCGGCTGTACGGCGACTACGCGTCGAAGCAGCTCGGCGTACCGGTGGTGATCGACAACAAGCCGGGCACCGCCGGCAACCTGGCGGCCGACACCGTGGCCAAGGCCCCGGCCGACGGCTACACCTACCTCTACAACCTCTCGACCGGGTTCACCATCAACCCGTACATCTACAGCAAGCTGCCCTACGACCCGCAGAAGGACTTCGTGCCGGTGGCGACCACCATGCGCCAGGGCCTGGTGCTGATCGCGCCGCCCAAGTTCCCGGCCAAGTCGGTGAAGGAACTGGTGGCTGCGGCCAAGGCCAAGCCGGGCACCATCTCGCACGCCTCGTACGGTGCCGGCAGCCCCTCGCACCTGATCGTCGAATGGCTCAAGGACGAGACCGGCACCGAGATGCTGCATGTGCCCTACCGCGCCAGCCCGGTGGCCGACCTGATCGGCGGCCAGGTCGACACGCTGATGGAACCCATCGCCACCGGCTACCCGCTGATCAGCAGCGGCCGCGTGCAGGCGCTGGCCTATTCCGGCGAGACGCGCCACCCCGCCATGCCCACCGTGCCCACGCTGTCGGAGGTGGTGCCCGGCCTGACCATGATGTCGTGGCATGGCCTGTGGGCCGCGGCCGCCACGCCTGCCCCGATCGTCACGCGCTTCAATGGTCCAGGCCAGCAAGGACCCCGACCTGGCCAAGCGCATCCGCGACCTCAACAGCGAACCGCTGGGCCTGACGCAGGCCGAGATGGTGGCGATGGTGCGCCGCGACGCCGACATCTACAGCCGCATCGTCAAGGCGAAGAACATCCGCGTGGACTGACGCGCTGCCGTGCGACGGGAGGGTCGCTGCTAGGATGGAAAACACCTGTCGTCCATCCCCGCCTCGAGAGAGTCCGTGCGCCCACCTGCCCGCTTCCCTGTCCTCTGGACGATCGCCGCCCTCGCGGCAGGCGTCGCGGGTGCCCTGCTCTACACGCGCGGGCTGCCGTGGGGGTCGACGCAGGAAGAGGTGCGCATGCTCGACCCGGCACAGGTCGTCGTCCTGCGCACGCCCGGCGGATTTCTCGAGGTCTCCACGCTGGTGAAGACCGAGGAGTTCGGGTGGCGCTCATCCCGCACCTGCCCCTGGATTGACTGCAGCGCGCTTTTAGGCCAACGCATCGGCCGGATCCGCGTGCCGGTGCACTACACCTACCGCATGCCACTCGCGGACACCTGGACGCTGACGCTCGACGGCGACGTCTACGTGCTCAGCGTGCCGGCACCGAAGCCGCTGCTGCCGCCTGGCATCGACACGCAGAAGGCGCAGATCACGAGTGAACGCGGCGGCCTGCTTGCGCCGGGTGCCGCCGCCAATCAGGAAAACTTGCTGAAAAACCTCGGCCCCGAACTGGCCCAGCGCGCGAGTACCTGCAGCAGCAGATGCCCGCGGCCGAGAAGACGGTGCGCGAGTTCGCCGAGAAGTGGATGAAGGAACAGCGCACCGAGCCCACCCGGCCGGTGCGCGTCGAGTTCCGGATGGGCGACAGCGGCTGAGCCGCCGGCTCAGGCGGCGATGCGCAGCAGCTCCGCGCCTTCGGTGACCTGGTCGCCCGGCGCGTAGAGCAGCTCCTCCACCGTGCCGTCGGCCGGCGCGGCGATGGTGTGCTCCATCTTCATCGCCTCCATCACGGCCAGCGGCTGGCCCTTGGCGACCTTGTCGCCGGCCTTGACGGCGAAGGACACGACCTTGCCCGGCATCGGCGCCGTGAGGCGCCCGCCTTCGGCCTGGCTGTCGCCGGCGTGCGCGAGACGGTCGATGGCGGTGATGCGCGTGGCGCCCCTGTCGGCGAACACGTGCGCGGCGCCCTGGCGCTCGTACACGTCGAGCGTGTGGCGTGTACCGTTGAAGGCCAGCTCGATCTGCCCGTCGGGCAGGCGACCGATGACCAGCGGACCCGCCAAGCCGCCGACGTCGAGCGTCAGCCCGCCGTCGTGCAGGTAGCGCAGCGTGGCGGTCTGCGTCTCGCCGCGGAACTCGAAGGCGAAGATGCGCGCGGTGGTGCCGAGCGAACGCCAGCCGTCGCGCTGGCTGAAGGGGTCGGGCGTGCCGGTGGCGCGCTCGTCGAGCAGCGTGCGGGCGATGGAAGCGGCCGCGGCCAGCGGCAGGCCCAGCGGCTCGCGGTCGAACAGCATCGCGCGCTCGCGCTCGATCAGCGCGGTGTCGAGGTTGGCTCTGGCGAACGATTCGGTGGCGAGGATGCCGCGCAGGAACTGCACGTTGGTCTGCACGCCGACGATGTGCGTCTGCGCCAGGGCAGCGTCGAGCCGGGCCAGCGCCTCGTCGCGGGTCACGATCAGCTTGGCGATCATCGAGTCGTAGAAGGGCGAGATCTCGCCGCCCTCGCGCACGCCGTCGTCGATGCGCACGCGGCTGCGCTGGAAGGCCGTGTGCACGGCCGGCTTGCGGTAGACGTGCAGCGTGCCGGTGGCCGGCAGGAAATTGTTGTCGGGGTTCTCGGCGCAGATGCGCGCCTCGATGGCGTGGCCGTGGATCTTCAGCTCGCCCTGCTTCAGCGGCAACGGCTCGCCCGAGGCCACGCGCAGTTGCCACTCGACCAGGTCGAGGCCGGTGATGGCTTCGGTGACGGGATGCTCCACTTGCAGGCGCGTGTTCATCTCCATGAAGAAGAAGTTCATCGCGCCGCCATCGCGCTGCTCGACGATGAATTCCACCGTTCCAGCCCCCACGTAGTTCACCGCCTTCGCCGCAGCCACCGCAGCCGCGCCCATCTCGGCGCGCATCGCTTCCGTCATGCCGGGCGCCGGCGCTTCTTCCAGCACCTTCTGGTGGCGCCGCTGCACCGAGCAGTCGCGCTCGAACAGGTAGACGCAATCGCCGTGCGTGTCGCCGAACACCTGGATCTCGATGTGCCGCGGGCGCTGCACGTACTTCTCGATGAGCACCGCGTCGTCGCCGAAGCTGTTGATGGCTTCGCGCTGGCACGACGCGAGCGCCGCGGCGAAGTCCGCCGACTTCTCGACCGCGCGCATGCCCTTGCCGCCGCCGCCCGCGCTGGCCTTGATGAGCACCGGGTAGCCGATGCGGTCGGCCTCGCGCTGCAGCAGCGCCGGGTCCTGGTCGTGGCCGTGGTAGCCGGGGACCAGCGGCACGCCGGCCTTTTCCATCAGCTGCTTCGACTCGGCCTTCAAGCCCATAGCCTTGATCGCCGAGGGCGGCGGGCCGATGAAGACCAGGCCCGCGTCGGCGCATGCCTGCGCGAACTCCTCGTTCTCGCTGAGGAAGCCGTAGCCGGGGTGGATCGCCTCGGCGCCGGTGGCCTTGGCGGCCTCGAGGATCTTTTCCCAGCGCAGGTAGCTGTCCTTCGGCGCGCTGCCGCCGAGGTACACCGACTCGTCGCAGGCACGGACGTGGTTGGCGTTCGCGTCGGCGTCCGAATACACGGCGACGGTGCGGATGGCCATGCGGCGCGCAGTGGCAGCGACGCGGCAGGCGATCTCGCCACGGTTGGCGATGAGGATCTTCTTAAACATTCGGTGGGTCTCCGGGAGCGTTCTTGGTCTTGAATGAGAAGGCGGATTGCACGCCCGGGTCGGGCTTGCCGCTGAAGATGCGCGTGACGCGGCTCACGAGCCCGCGCAGGAAGCGCCAGCTCTTTCGGATGAGCCACACGCTGAGGATGAGCACGACGATGAAGAGCACGACGAACACCAGCGGATGCGCGACCGCGAGCCAGAGCCCCATCGGCACCATGCTGTCTTCGACCAGCGACGCCCCGACGTTGCTGAAGGGCTCGGGCGAGGTGTTGATGGCCGCGCGCGTGGTCGCCTTGGCCGCATGCGCGGTGGCCGCGAAACCGCCGCCGAGCAGCGCGGCGACCAGCGCCATCACCGCGTGGTCGCCACCGAACACGCCGGCCGCGAGCGCGGCGCCGGCCGGGATGCGGATGACGGTGTGCACCATGTCCCAGAGCGAATCGAGCCCGGGGATCTTGTCGGCGAAGAATTCGACGAACACCATGAAGCCGCTCACCGCCAGCACCACCGGATGGGCCAGCAGATGCAGGCCGCTGGGCAGCGGCACCCAGCCGAAGTAGCCCGCCAGCCCCGTCAGCAGCACCACGAGGTACAGCCGAATGCCGCTGGCCCAGCCGAGCGCCGCGGCCAGCGCGAGCAACTGGGGCATGTCGAGTTCGGGCATGTGCGAATCCTGTTCAGTTCAGCCAGCTCGGCTTGCGCTTCTGGAGAAAGGCCTGCACGCCCTCGCGGCCTTCATCGCTGGCGCGGATGTCGGCGATGCCTTCGACGGTCTTCGCGATCAGCGCGTCGTCGATCTCGCGACCGGTGACGTCGGCGATCAGCTGCTTGCACGAACGCACCGCCGCCGGACTGGCGCCGGTCAGCGCCTTGAGCAGTTCGTCGACCTTGGCGTCGAGCGCATCGGCCGCGACCACCTCGTTCACGAAGCCGATGCGGTGCGCCTCGGCGGCGGTGAAGCGTTCGGCCGTGAGGAAGTAGCGCTGCGACGCGCGTGCGCCCATCGCACGGATCACATAGGGGCTGATGGTCGCGGGGATCAGCCCGATCTTCACCTCGCTCAGGCAGTACCCCGCGGTGTCGGTGCTCACCGCCATGTCGCAGGCCGCGACCAGGCCCATGCCGCCGGCGTACACGTCGCCCTGCACGCGCGCGATGGTCGGCTTGGGGCAGTCGGCGATGGTGCGCAGCATGTCGGCCAGCTTGCCCGCGTCGGCGCGGTTCTCGTCGCGCGTGTAGTCGGCCATGCGGCGCATCCAGTTCAGGTTGGCGCCGGCGCAGAAGGCGGGGCCGTTGGCGCCGAGCACGATGGCCTTGACTTGCGATGCGGCACCCGCTTCGAGGAAGGCTTGCGTCAACTCGGCGATGACCGTGTCGTCGAAGGCGTTGCGCGTGTCGGGCTGGTCGAGCCAGATGCGGGCGACGGGGCCATCGATGGTGAGCTTGAGTTTGGTGAAGCCGGTCATGTCGTTTCTTTCTCGAGGCGCTTCTGTTCGGGGTGCGTGCACAGGCCACCGGGTACTCCCCTCCGCGAATGTCCCCCGCCTTCGGTTCCTCCTTGATTTCGCTGCGGGGAGTACCCGATACCCTGCGCACGTGGACGCGTTAGGGGGGTGCAGCGGTTGATCACTACCTGCGCGTCTGGATCGCGTCGATGGCGTGCTCTGCGCAGCGAAATCAAGGAGGAGCCGGCAGCCGAAGGCTGACGGTGGGGGACATTCGCGGAGCAGAGTACGCCGTCGGCGCGATCCCGCCCCGAATGTCGGCTCGCTTCCGGATGCTCTTTCATGCTCGTCTCGCTTCTAGTTGCAGAAGACTGGCCCAGTCGAGCGATGGCCCGGGATGGCCCATCGCCGTCACGCCCGCCGTGATCTGGCCGCGGTGATGCGTCGCGTGGTTGAAGACGTGACCGAGGGCCGGCGCATAGGGAATGCGCGCGGCCTCGCCGTCGGTGCGGGTGTAGACAAGGTCGCCGTCCAGCCGCGTGGCGTCGATCGCCTCGGCCCACGGCGCCCAACGGTCCACCGCGGTCGCCAGCGCGGCGCAGAGCTCGGCACGGTCGCTGTGAAGCTCGGCATCGAGCGCGATGCGCCGCGGGGTGTTGTCCGCAAAGCGCGCGTACCAGATGGTGTCGGCGACGAGCAGATGGTTCACGGTGCGATGCACTGAGCCGAAGAAGAGCCGAATGTCTCGATGCCACTCGTCGTCGCTGAGCTGCGCGAGGTCCTGGGCCAACAGCTTGTGGGTCGCCCACGCGTGGTAGCGGGCAAGGCTGGCGAAATAGGGGACCATGGTCATGGCGTTACAGCGCCCCCGTCAGGCCTTCGATGCAGTCGAAGTCCCGGTCCGCATGCAGCAGCGCGCAGCCGTGCTCCAGGCACCACGCGGCCACCATCAGATCGATGGCGCTGCGGATGGTGATGCCCCGGCGGCGCTGGTGGCGGTACAGGTCGGCCGCGCGCACGGCCACGGCCTCGCCGCCAGCGGTGGCCAGTGGCAGCGCCGCGAGGGCCGCCCGGGCGAGGCGCCAATCGCGGTCTTGCACGAAGCCGCGCAGCACCTCCATCAGCACCAGGTCGAGCAGCACGATGTCCTCGACGCCCTCCTGCAGCAGCGCGCGCAACTGCGCGACGGCCGGCGTTTGCTGCCCGCGGAAATGCTGGATCCAGACGCTGGAGTCGGCCGTGATCATCGCGTGCGACGCGCAGGCCGGGCCTTCTTCGCGGTGCTTGCGACGCTTGCCGCGTAACGCGCGGGAGGCTCCTGCACGGCGAGCGCATCCGTGGACGCTGCGGTCCAGTCCACGCTGTCGTCCCCGGCCCACTGGAGCTGCCCCCCCAAGGCGAGAAGCTGCTGGTAGGCCTTGCGCCGCGCCAGCAGGCGCAAGCCCTCCTCCACCGCTTCCTTCTTGGTGCTGAACCCGCCCGCCTCCATGGCTGCCGCCATGAGCTTGTCGTCGATCACGATATTGGTCCGCATGGACACCTCGATGTGTATGAAATAATGAAATCATACACATCACATGCGAAACACGCCAAACTTCGGTTCCGGGATCGGCGCATTCCGCGACGCGGCCAGCCCCAATGCCAGCACCCGCCGCGTGTCCGCCGGATCGATGATCCCGTCGTCCCACAGCCGCGCCGTCGCGTAGTACGGGTGGCCCTGGTCTTCGTACTGCCGGCGGATCGGCGCCTTGAACGCCTCCTCCTCTTCCATGCTCCAGCTGCCGCCCTTGCCCTCGATGCCATCGCGCTTGACCGTGGCGAGCACGCTCGCGGCCTGCTCGCCGCCCATCACGCTGATGCGCGCGTTGGGCCACATCCAGAGGAAGCGCGGGCTGAACGCGCGGCCGCACATGCCGTAGTTGCCGGCGCCGAAGCTGCCACCGATGATGACCGTGAACTTCGGCACGTTGGCCGTGGCCACCGCGGTCACCATCTTGGCGCCGTGGCGCGCGATGCCTTCGTTCTCGTACTTGCGGCCGACCATGAAGCCAGTGATGTTCTGCAGGAACACCAACGGGATCTTGCGCTGGCAGCACAGCTCGATGAAGTGCGCGCCCTTCTGGGCCGATTCGCTGAACAGGATGCCGTTGTTGGCGACGATGCCCACCGGCATGCCCTCGATCTGCGCGAAGCCGCAGACCAGCGTGGCGCCGAAGCGCGCCTTGAACTCGTGGAACTCGCTGCCGTCGACGATGCGCGCGATGATCTCGCGCACGTCGAAGGGCTTGCGCGTATCGGTCGGAATCACCCCGTAGAGCTCTTCGCGCGGAAACTCGGGTTGCCGCACGTCGGGGTTCGGTGCCTCGGTCGCGTCCTTGCGGTTGATGTTGGCGATGGCCGAACGCGCCAGCGACAACGCATGCAGATCGTTCTGCGCCAGGTGGTCGGCCACGCCCGACAGGCGCGTGTGCACGTCGCCCCCGCCCAGGTCCTCGGCCGTCACGACCTCGCCGGTCGCCGCCTTCACCAAGGGCGGGCCACCCAGGAAGATGGTGCCCTGGTCCTTCACGATGATCGACTCGTCGCTCATCGCCGGCACGTAGGCGCCACCGGCCGTGCAGGAACCCATGACCACCGCGATCTGCGCGATGCCCTGCGCGCTCATGGTGGCCTGGTTGTAGAAGATGCGGCCGAAGTGGTCGCGGTCGGGGAAGACCTCGTCCTGGTTCGGCAGGTTGGCGCCGCCGGAATCCACGAGGTAGATGCACGGCAGGCGGTTCTGCTCGGCGATCTCCTGCGCACGCAGGTGCTTCTTCACCGTCAGCGGGTAGTAGGTACCGCCCTTCACCGTCGCGTCGTTGCAGACGATCATGCAGTCGACACCGCTCACGCGGCCGATGCCGGCGATCAGGCCCGCGCCGGGTGCCGACTCGGCCCCCTTGGCGTCGAGGTACATGCCGTAGGCCGCGAGTGGGGCTATCTCCAGGAAGGGCGTGCCCGGGTCCAGCAGCTCGGCCACCCGGTCGCGCGGCAGCAGCTTGCCGCGCGCCACATGCTTGGCGCGTGCCGCCTCGCCACCGCCGGCCTCCACCTTGGCGAACTGCGCATGCAGGTCGTCGACCAGTGCGCGCATCGCGGCCGCATTGGCCTGGAAGTCGGCCGAGCGCGCGTTCAATTTCGTCTCGAGTTTGCTCATGCTCATCCTTTGGATGTCATCGGTCGGACGGCCGCCCCTGCGCTCGCCGATGATGCATCCGTTACTGTGGTCGTCGTTGTTGTCGAAATACGCTCATGCATACCGTTGAAACCGTGCTCCTGGTCCTGATGCTGGGTGCGCTCACGGGCATCGCCGCCCGCTATGTCCGCGCCATTCCGCTGCCCCTGATCCAGATCGCCCTGGGGGCGGCGCTCTCCTGGCCGCAGAAGGGCCTGCACATCAGCTTCGATCCGGAGCTGTTCCTGCTGCTGTTCATTCCGCCGCTGCTGTTCGCCGACGGCTGGCGCATTCCGAAGCGCGAGTTCTTCGCGCTCTACCGGCCCATCCTGAAGCTGGCGCTCGGCCTGGTGCTGTTCACCGTGATCGGCCTGGGCTACCTGATCCACTGGATGATTCCGGAGATGCCGCTGACCGTCGCCTTCGCGCTGGCCGCCGTCATCTCGCCCACCGACGCCGTGGCCGTCTCGGCCATCACGCGAAACCTGGGCATGCCCGCGCAGACGATGCGCGTGCTCGAAGGCGAGTCGCTGCTGAACGACGCCTCGGGCCTGGTGGCGCTGAAGTTCGCGGTGGCGGCAACGCTCACCGGCGTCTTCTCCTGGACTGCGGTGACCCGCGACTTCCTGTGGATCGCCCTGGGCGGCATCGGCGCCGGCGCGCTCATCGGCTGGGGCTTCGCCGTCGCGCGCGACACCGTGACGCGGCGCCTGGGCGACGTGGCCGCCACGCAGATGGTGCTGCTGCTCGTGCTGCTGCCCTTCGCGGCCTACATCGTGGGCGAGCGCATCGGCGTCTCGGGCATCCTCGCGGCGGTGGCCGCGGGCGTGATGACGAATTTCGCGGACCTCAGCCGCAGCGAGTTCGTGGCCGAGCGCATGCAGACCCAGGGCACCTGGGCCATGGTGGAGTCGGCCTTCAACGGCGCCGTCTTCCTGCTGCTGGGGCTGCAACTGCCGTCGATCATCGGCGTGACGCTGAAAGAGGCCGGGCATCTCTGGTGGGTGCTGGCCGGCTACGCGGTCGCGATCTCGTCGGCACTGCTCGTACTGCGCTGGATCTGGCTCACGCTGGGCGTGCAGGGCAGCCTGTGGCGCGCGCACCGCGACGGGAAGATGGCCGAGCGGCCCTCGCACCTGCTCACGCTGGCCAGCACGCTGGCCGGCATCCGCGGCGCCGTGACCCTGGCGGGTGCCCTGTCGGTCCCGATGCTGCTCAACAGCGGCGCGCCCTTTCCGGGCCGCAACCTGCTGGTCTTCCTGGCGACCGGCACCATCCTCTTCACGCTGGCGGTCGGCAGCATCGGCCTGCCGCTGGTGCTGCGCCGCATGCCGCCCAGCGGCGAGCCCGCGTCGGCCCGCGAGGAACCTGGAACAGCGCACCCGTTTCGACCTGGAAATG
>LNAP01004693.1_pt1 | contig 16933 bp, 13 predicted proteins | sample 602601 | NCBI WGS metagenome assembly LNAP01 (sample SAMN02440304, study PRJNA202911) | soil metagenome | biome: Subtropical and temperate rainforests or woodlands; isolation source: soil samples (1 kg each in a 20% v/v slurry with milli Q water) were... ... | reverse complement strand
CGAAGACGAAACAATTATCCGCTCCGCCTTGCGCCGCCTGCTGGAACGTAACCAGTACCAGGTCAGCGAAGCCGGTTCAGTGCAGGAAGCACAAGAACGTTTCACCATTCCCACGTTCGACCTGATCGTCAGCGACCTGCGTCTGCCGGGCGCGCCTGGCACCGAGTTGATCAAACTCGGCCAGGGCACTCCGGTGCTGATCATGACCAGCTACGCCAGCCTGCGTTCGGCCGTTGATTCGATGAAGATGGGCGCGGTGGATTACATCGCCAAGCCTTTCGATCACGATGAAATGCTGCAAGCCGTCGCGCGCATCCTGCGTGACCGTCAAGCGGTGCAAGCCAGCGGTGAACCGCTCGTCGGCAAAGCCGGCAATGGCGCCACGAAACCGGGCGCCAGCAACAACAACGGCGAAATCGGCATCATCGGCTCCTGCCCGCCGATGCAGGATCTGTACAGCAAGATCCGCAAAGTCGCGCCAACCGATTCCAATGTCCTGATCCAGGGCGAATCCGGCACCGGTAAAGAACTGGTGGCGCGTGCCCTGCACAACCTGTCCAAACGCGCCAAGGCGCCGATGATTTCGGTGAACTGCGCAGCCATCCCGGAAAGCCTCATCGAGTCCGAACTGTTCGGCCACGAAAAAGGCGCGTTCACTGGCGCCAGCGCCGGGCGTGCCGGCCTGGTAGAAGCGGCCGACGGCGGCACCTTGTTCCTCGACGAAATCGGCGAACTGCCACTGGAAGCCCAGGCCCGCCTGCTGCGCGTGCTGCAGGAAGGTGAAATTCGGCGTGTGGGTTCGGTGCAGTCCCAGAAAGTCGATGTGCGCCTGATCGCCGCGACCCACCGGGACCTCAAGAGCCTGGCGAAGATCGGCCAGTTCCGTGAAGACTTGTACTACCGCCTTCACGTGATCGCCCTGAAACTGCCGGCGCTGCGCGAGCGTGGCGCCGACGTCAACGAAATTGCCACCGCCTTCCTGGCGCGACAGAGCGCGCGAGTCAACCGCACCGACCTGAAGTTCGCCCCGGATGCCGAGCAAGCCATTCGTCACTACTCCTGGCCGGGTAACGTTCGGGAGCTGGAAAACGCGGTAGAACGTGCGGTCATCCTGTGCGAGAGCCCGGAGATTTCCGCCGAGCTGCTGGGGATCGATATCGAACTGAGCGATCTGGACGATGACGACTTCATCGGCCTGCCCCCACAACAGGGCAGCGCCGCCGGTAACAACAGCCATGAGCCGACCGAAGACCTGTCACTGGAAGATTACTTCCAGCACTTCGTTCTCGAGCATCAGGACCACATGACCGAGACCGAGTTGGCACGCAAACTCGGTGTCAGTCGTAAATGCCTGTGGGAACGCCGCCAGCGTCTGGGCATTCCGCGGCGCAAGACCGGGGTGGCCAGCGAGAGCTGAACGTCACCTGTCTGATGTGCGGGTAACACGTGACAAGGTGAAAAAACTGTTACCTCACCTTTTTCACGTAACAGAAGCCGGGGCTTACGGTAACGAAGCCCCGGTTTTTTTTGGCCTCTGAAAACCTCATCACCCGGCCTAACCCCTTGTTTTACTGGGCTTCGTAAAAGTTGGCACGCACCCTGCTATATGTTTGGTACAAGAACAATAACAAGCAATGCACAAGACAATAAAAATAAGACGTATCGACTCACGCACAATAAAAACAAGACGGCGAGAGGCGTAGCTAACTGATTCTTTTGGAGAGGCGTTGTATTTGGGGCTTGCCCCACGACCAGGCCGAGAACAACAAAAACTGTCACAAGACAGAGCCTGAACTGGTTGGATCGCAAGATCACTGCAACACAGCGACCAAAGCAATCCGTTTGCTCTTGGCTCCCGATTGGGAGGGTCATGAAGGAAAAACTTCATGGCGAGGGCACTTAACAAAAACAAAAAGCCCGAATCAAAAATAAAAATAGAGCATGCAACTACTTTCTTGGGGAGCTTCGGCTCCCCTTGTAGTTTCTGCGATTCGGCATTCACGCCCCTGTAGCAGCTGCCGAGCAGCGCGAGGCTGCGTTCGACTGCGGAGCAGTCGCAATACAGGCAACCGGTTTCTTCTGACACTCCCCAATCTCTGGTTTGACGACTGCTTCGCAGTCGAACGCAGCCTCGCGCTGCTCGACAGCTGCTACAGTCCCAGGCGTACCAGCCCCTGCTTCAAGCGCTTGCGCAGCTTCCTACACCATCCCCCGACTAAATGCTAGAATCCCCGCCCATCATGCGGTCATTCTTCGTTTTGGCCGAACATTCCTTCAAACAGTGCATCCCCAGTCATTCCGTTCTCCCAAGCGTCATACGCAACACATTCGCAGTACGCCTGAAGTGCTCAACAGCGGCCAACATTCGCTGCAAAAGGCCCAATTCAGTCGCTACGCGGTGAACATTGTCGAACGCCTGCAGAACGCCGGTTATCAGGCTTACCTGGTCGGCGGCTGCGTGCGTGACATGCTGCTCGGCATCACGCCAAAAGACTTCGACGTCGCCACCAGTGCCACACCTGAACAGGTGCGGGCCGAATTCCGCAACGCGCGGATCATCGGTCGCCGCTTCAAGCTGGTGCACATTCACTTTGGCCGCGAAATCATTGAAGTCGCGACCTTCCGCGCCAATCACCCGCAAAACGATGAAGAGGAAGACAGCAACCAGTCTTCCCGCAACGAGAGCGGGCGCATCCTGCGCGATAACGTCTATGGCACGCTGGAAGAAGACGCGCAACGCCGCGACTTCACCATCAACGCCTTGTATTACGATCCGGTCAGCGAGCGCATCCTCGATTACGCCAACGGCGTACACGACATCCGCAATCACCTGATCCGCCTGATCGGCGACCCGAAGCAACGCTACCAGGAAGATCCGGTACGGATGCTGCGAGCCGTGCGTTTCGCCGCCAAGCTGAATTTCGGCATCGAAAAACACAGCGCCGTGCCAATCCGTGAGCTGGCGCCGATGCTGCGCGAGATCCCATCGGCCCGCCTGTTCGAAGAAGTACTCAAGCTGTTCCTCTCCGGCCATGCCGCGGACACCTTCGAGATGCTGGTCGACCTGCAGCTGTTCGATCCACTGTTCCCGGCCAGTGCCGAAGCGCTGGAATACAACCCGACCTACACCCACACGCTGATCAGCGATGCGTTGATCAACACCGACCTGCGGATCAAGCAGAACAAACCGGTGACCCCGGCGTTCCTGTTTGCTGCGCTGCTGTGGCCTGCCCTTCCTGCTCGGGTTCTGCGATTGCAAGAACGTGGCATGCCGCCGATTCCTGCGATGCAGGAAGCCGCCCATGAACTGATTGCCGAACAGTGCCAGCGCATCGCGATTCCGAAACGCTTCACCATGCCGATCCGCGAGATCTGGGACATGCAAGAGCGTCTGCCACGCCGCAGCGGCAAGCGTGCCGACCTGTTGCTGGACAACCCGCGGTTCCGTGCCGGTTACGACTTCCTGCTGCTGCGCGAAAGCGCCGGCGAGCAGACCGACGGCCTGGGCGAATGGTGGACGGATTATCAGGACGCCAATGACAGCGAACGTCGCGACATGATCCGCGACCTCAGCGGCAAGGATGACGGCACCGGCGCCCCACGCAAGCGTCGCCGCAGCGGTGGCGCCAAGCGCAAACGCACCGTCGGCGCACCGAGCGCTACGGGCGAGTAATCCATGGAACGCATCTACATCGGCATGGGCAGCAATCTGGCTGACCCCGCCGAACAATTGCGCAGCGCGGTCGACGCGCTGGCGCAGTTGCCGCAGACCGAACTGATCGGGGTTTCCGGGTTTTATCAGAGCGACTCCCTGCTACCCGGCCAACCGCGTTACACCAACGCGGTTGCCGCCCTCGACAGCACGCTCGCGCCGCTGGAACTGCTTGATGCGCTGCAAGCCATCGAAAACGGACAGGGCCGCGAGCGCCTTGAACGCTGGGGGCCACGTACGCTGGATCTCGACATCGTACTGTTCGGTGATCGGCTGATCGACGAACCTCGCCTCAAGGTGCCTCACTACCATATGCAGGAACGCGCTTTCGTTCTCTATCCGCTGGCCGAACTGGCGCCTGCGGATTTGCGTCTGGCTGATGGCCGCAACCTCAGTGAACTGCTCGCTGCCTGCCCGTTCGTCGGCCTGGAACGCCTCTCTCCGAATTAATGCAAATCCCCTGTGGGAGTGAGCCTGCTCGCGATAGCGACTTAACATTCACCGAAGATGTTGACTGTCAGGACGCCATCGCGAACAGGCTCACTCCCACATTGGTTTTGTGTCGAACACAAGATCTGGAGTTGCTGAATCGCATCAGTTACCCCGGTAACACCCCACGCGTAACAATGCGGTAACACACGCAATTGACTTCCCGAGTTCTCCTCACGACTATAGGCGTCCCGCTGCCGCCAACACGGCGTTGAAGGGCGCAATCCAGGCCTTAAAAGCACGACAACAGACCGTGCGCCTGTATTGCGTTACTCGCAGTAGTTTCCACAGCGCCTGAATGAGGAACTTTTCATGCCAGCCATCACCCTGACCACTCTGCAAGGTCTCAAGCAAAAAGGTGAAAAGATCACCATGCTGACCTGCTATGACGCGACCTTCGCCCACGCCTGCAATGAGGCTGGCGTCGAAGTGCTGCTGGTGGGCGACTCCCTCGGCATGGTTTTGCAAGGTCACGACAGCACCCTGCCGGTCACCACCGCTGAAATGGCTTACCACGTGGCGTCCGTCAAACGCGGTAACACCGATGCGTTGATCCTCGCCGACCTGCCCTTCATGGCCTACGCCACCCTTGAACAAACCATGACCAACAGTGCCCTGTTGATGCAGGCGGGTGCGCACATGGTCAAGGTTGAAGGTGCGCTGTGGCTGGCGGACTCGATCCGTCTGCTGGCCGAACGCGGTATCCCGGTGTGCGCCCACATGGGGCTGACACCGCAATCGGTGAATATTCTGGGCGGTTACAAAGTCCAGGGCCGTAGTGAAAACCAGGCACGGCAGATGCGTGCCGATGCCATCGCTCTGGAACAGGCGGGTGCAGCCATGCTGTTGCTCGAGTGCGTACCGAGTGAACTGGCCGAGGAAATCACCCAGGCGGTGGGTATCCCGGTGATCGGCATCGGCGCCGGCAGTGGCACCGACGGCCAGGTGCTGGTTCTGCACGACATGCTCGGCCTGTCGATCACGGGCCGCGTGCCGAAGTTCGTGAAGAACTTCATGGCCGGGCAACAGAACATTCAAGCGGCGCTTGGTGCGTACGTCACTGAAGTCAAAGCGGCGACTTTCCCTGGTATCGAACACGGATTCTCTGCATGAACACCGTAAAAACCGTACGCGAATTGCGGGCCGCCGTGGCCCGTGCCCGCAGTGAAGGCAAGCGCATCGGCTTCGTGCCGACCATGGGCAACCTGCACAGCGGTCATGTGGCACTGGTGACCAAAGCCACCCAACGGGTGGATTTCGTGGTCGCGAGCATTTTCGTCAACCCGTTGCAGTTCGGCGCTGGCGAAGACCTCGACAAGTACCCGCGCACCCTCGCGGCCGATCAGGAGAAACTGCTCCAGGCCGGTTGCCACCTGCTGTTCGCGCCAACCGTTGAAGAAATGTACCCCGACGGCATGGTCGGCCAGACCCGCGTCAGCGTTCCGCAGCTCTCCGAAGGCCTGTGCGGCGCCAGTCGTCCTGGGCATTTCGAAGGTGTGGCAACGGTAGTCACCAAACTGTTCAACATGGTCCAGCCGGACCTGGCGATCTTCGGCCAGAAAGACTTCCAGCAACTGGCGGTGATCCGCGCCCTGGTGCATGACCTGAACATGCCGATCCAAATCATCGGCGAACCGACGGTACGTGCAGCCGACGGCCTGGCGCTGTCGTCGCGCAATGGTTTCCTCAGCGAAGAACAGCGGGCCGTTGCGCCGGTTGTGTATCGCGGTTTGAGCCAGATTGCCGAGGCGATCAAACAGGGCGAACGGGATTTCCCGGCGTTGATCGATGCGCAGATCAAGCAGCTTGAAGCGGCAGGTTTGCGTCCTGACTATCTGGAAATTCGGCATGCGCTGACCTTGCGCCCGGCAACTGCGCAGGATCGGGATCTGGTGATTCTGGTGGCGGCGTTCCTGGGCACTACGCGGTTGATCGACAACCTGCATCTGAACCTCGACGCGCCCGCATAAACACTACAAAACCACTGTGGGAGCGAGCCGGCTCGCGATAGCGATATCACAGTCGACAGAGAGGTTGCCTGTGAGCAAGCCATCGCGAGCAGGCTCGCTCCCACATTGGGTCTGTGTGGGTGCTCACGCCGTATTGCTGGCCCTCAAGCCTTTGGGCACAATGCCCGCCGTTCGATTCCGACCTGGGGAAACACTCATGCACGCCATCATGCTCAAAGCCAAGCTGCATCGCGCCGAAGTCACCCACGCAGTACTCGATTACGAAGGTTCCTGCGCCATCGACGGCGAATGGCTGGACCTGTCCGGCATCCGTGAGTACGAACAGATCCAGATCTACAACATCGACAATGGTGAACGCTTCACCACCTACGCGATTCGTGGCGAAGAAGGCTCGCGCATGATCTCGGTCAACGGTGCCGCCGCACACAAGGCCAAGGTCGGTGACCGCGTGATCATCTGCGCCTACGCCCACTACAGCGAAGCCGAGCTGCTCAACTTCAAGCCACGCATGCTCTACATGGCGCCGGGTAATGAACTGAGCCACACCAGCAATGCCATTCCGGTTCAGGTCGCCTGATCCGGTCTTAGCCTCTCCCCCCTTCCGTTTGTCGGACCGTTCCCTGCTCGATGTATAAAAAAGTACCGGGAACGGGTCAGACAAAGTCAAGACAGATCGCAGCGCGAGGTTTACTGTATTCGCCCTGTGTCATGAAATCGTGTCGACGCAGTTGACCGGACGCCCACCCGCAGCGCTCCGGTATTTTTAGTGTTCAAAAGGCCGTTCAAGTAAAAAGGAAAACCGCAGCGATGGCGTATTACCGCACCCCTCAAGACGTTACCGCTCTGCCCGCCTGGCAAGCGCTGAATGACCACCGCCAAGCCATGCAGGATTTCAGCATGCGCGAAGCCTTTAATGCCGATCCGCAGCGCTTTACCCAATTCACCCTCAGCAGCTGCGGTCTGTTTCTCGATTACTCGAAAAACCTGATCAACGCCCAGACCCGCGATCTGCTGGTGGGCCTGGCCAACGAAGTCGACCTCCAGGGCGCGATCAAAGCGCTGTTCGAAGGCGAAATCGTCAACTCCTCCGAAGGTCGTCCGGCCTTGCACACCGCCCTGCGTCGTCCGGTCGGCGACAAGCTGAAGGTCAACGGCGTCAACGTGATGCCGGAAGTGCACAAGGTCCTGAACCAGATCACCGACCTCGTGGGCCGTATCCACGACGGTTTGTGGCGCGGTTACTCCGAGAAGCCGATCACTGACGTGGTGAACATCGGCATCGGTGGCTCGTTCCTCGGCCCGGAGCTGGTCTCCGAAGCGCTGCTGTCCTACGCCCAGAAAGGCGTGCGCTGCCATTACCTGGCGAACATCGACGGCAGTGAGTTCCACGAACTGACCATGAAGCTGCGCGCCGAAACCACGCTGTTCATCGTTTCGTCGAAATCCTTCAACACCCTCGAAACCCTGAAGAATGCCCAGGCCGCACGCGCCTGGTACCTGGCTCAGGGTGGTTCGGAAGCCGAGCTGTACCGTCACTTCATCGCCGTCTCCAGCAACAATGCAGCGGCGGTGGCCTTCGGGATTCGCGAAGAAAACATCTTCCCGATGTGGGACTGGGTTGGCGGCCGTTACTCGCTGTGGTCGGCCATCGGTTTGCCGATTGCCCTGGCCATCGGCATGTCGAACTTCAAGGAACTGCTGTCCGGTGCCTACACCATGGACCAGCATTTCCAGAGCGCGCCTTTCGAACAGAACATGCCGGTACTGCTGGCGCTGCTCGGTGTGTGGTACGGCAACTTCTGGGGCGCGCAAAGCCACGCGATCCTGCCGTACGACCACTACCTGCGTAACATCACCAAGCATTTGCAACAGCTGGACATGGAGTCCAACGGCAAGAGCGTGCGCCAGGACGGCACCCCAGTATCCACCGACACCGGTCCGGTGATCTGGGGCGGCGTGGGTTGCAACGGTCAGCACGCGTATCACCAGTTGCTGCACCAGGGCACCCAACTGATCCCGGCCGACTTCATCGTGCCGATCGTCAGCTTCAACCCGGTGTCCGACCACCACCAGTGGCTGTACGCCAACTGCCTGTCGCAAAGCCAGGCGCTGATGCTGGGCAAGACCCTTGCCGAGGCCGAAGCCGAATTGCGCGACAAAGGCATGAGCGAAGAAGAGGTGCAGAAACTCGCGTCTCACAAGGTGATCCCGGGCAACCGTCCGAGCAATACCCTGGTGGTCGAACGCATCAGCCCGCGTCGTCTCGGCGCTTTGGTGGCGATGTACGAACACAAAGTCTTCGTGCAAAGCGTGATCTGGGGCATCAATGCCTTCGACCAATGGGGCGTGGAGCTGGGTAAAGAGCTGGGCAAAGGCGTTTACAACCGCCTGGTCGGCAGCGAAGAAACCCCGGCTGACGATGCCTCGACCCAAGGCTTGATCAACTACTTCCGCGGTCGTCACCGCGGGTGATCTGACGCCACTCGGCGGCACTTGTGGGAGCGAGCCTGCTCGCGATGGGGCATGACATTCAACATTAGTTGTATGTCAGACCGCTATCGCGAGCAGGCTCGCTCCCACATTGGTTTGCGGCAGTCACAAATTTTGTAGCCGTCCCCTTCCAAACCGATCGGCAGCTGACTTGAACCCTTCCCCCACTCGGCGCATCTTTATTACTTGTCGCAAAACAAGAATAAGGAACCGTCATGTTCGATATCAGCACGTTCCCCCAAGCCGATGCCGTCCGCCGGGCTGCAAATCTGAGTCAAGACGACTATAAGCGCCTCTATCGCCAATCCATCGAGCACCCCAGCACCTTCTGGGCCGAACAAGCCACACGCTTTCTCGACTGGAGCACCCCCTGGGATACCGTCCAGCGCTATAACCTGAAAACCGGTGAGGCGAGCTGGTTTGCCGGCGGCAAGTTGAATGTCAGTTACAACTGCATCGACCGTCATCTGGAAAGGCGCGGCGATCAAACCGCGATCATCTGGGAAGGCGACGATCCCGCCGAATCTACCCAGATCAGCTACAAAAAACTTCATCACCACGTCTGCCGCCTGGCCAACGTGCTCAAAAGCCGTGGCGTGAAAAAAGGCGACCGCGTGTGCATCTACCTGCCGATGATCCCCGAAGCCGCCTACGCCATGCTCGCCTGTACGCGCATTGGCGCGGTGCATTCGGTGGTGTTCGGTGGTTTCTCTCCGGACTCGGTGCGAGACCGGATTCTCGATGCCGACTGCCACACCGTGATCACCGCCGATGAAGGCGTACGCGGCGGTAAAGTCGTGCCGCTCAAGCAGAAGGTCGACAAAGCGCTGCAAAACTGCCCGAACGTCAGCACCGTGATCGTGGTCGAGCGAACTCAGGGCGAAGTGGACTGGGTCGAAGGCCGGGACATCTGGTATCACCAGGCGCTGCGTGACGTCAGCGACGATTGCCCGCCGGAACCGATGGGCGCCGAAGACCCGCTGTTCATCCTCTACACCTCCGGCAGCACCGGCAAACCCAAAGGCGTGCTGCACACCACTGGCGGCTATCTGCTACAAGCGGCGATGACCTTCAAGTACGTGCTCGACTACCGCGACGACGAAGTCTTCTGGTGTACCGCCGATGTCGGCTGGGTCACCGGCCACAGCTACATCGTCTACGGGCCGCTGGCCAACGGCGCGACCACGCTGATCTTCGAAGGCGTGCCGAGCTACCCAAGCAGCTCGCGCTTCTGGCAGGTGATCGACAAGCACCATGTAAACATTTTCTATACCGCCCCGACCGCCCTGCGCTCCCTGATGCGTGAAGGCCCCGAACCGTTGAAGGAAACTTCCCGCGCGAGCCTCAGATTACTCGGCACTGTGGGTGAGCCCATCAACCCGGAAGCGTGGGAGTGGTACTTCAATGCCGTCGGCGAACAGCGTTGTCCGATCGTCGATACCTGGTGGCAGACCGAAACCGGCGGCATCATGATCAGCCCGCTGGTCAGTGCTCAACGGATCAAACCCGGTTGCGCCACACAACCGATGTTCGGCGTGCAACCGGTGTTGCTCGATGAAGTGGGCAAGGAAATCAAAGGCGCCGGCAGCGGCGTGCTGGCGATCAAATCCAGCTGGCCGGCGCAGATTCGCAGCGTCTACGGCGACCCGCAACGCATGGTCGACACCTACTTCAAGCCCTACCCCGGTTACTACTTCACTGGCGACGGTGCCCGGCGCGATGAGGATGGCGATTACTGGATCACCGGGCGCATCGACGACGTGATCAACGTCTCCGGGCACCGCATCGGCACCGCGGAAGTGGAAAGCGCATTGGTGCTGCACGACAGCATCGCCGAAGCGGCGGTGGTCGGTTACCCGCATCACGTCAAGGGTCAGGGCATCTATGCCTTCGTCACCCCCATGAACGGCACCGAGCCCAGTGACGAACTGAAGAAACAACTGCTGGCTCACGTCAGCGAGGAAATCGGCAGCTTCGCCAAACCGGACCTGATCCAGTGGGCGCCGGCCTTGCCGAAAACCCGTTCGGGCAAGATCATGCGGCGCATTCTGCGCAAGATCGCCTGCAACGAACTGGATAGCCTGGGTGACACCTCGACCTTGGCTGACCCGAGCGTGGTCCAGGATCTGGTCGATAAACGCCTGAACCAATAAAGGCTTGTTTCAAAAGCCTGCGCAGCCGTTAATGGCCGCGCCTTCTTTTCCGCCACTGAGTCGTCATGGAATTCATTCGAACCCGCATCGAAACCCAGGTCATGAGCCTGACCGGTCTGTCTCTGGGCAAGCTCGACCTGGAAAACCCCAAGGGTGATCCCGGCCTGTTCGGCCCCGATTCGGTGAGCTGGCAAGTGCATGGCGACTTCAGCAGCATGCTGATCGGCGGCATCAGCGCCCTGATGCTGCAAGCCCTGCATCCACTGGCCCTGGCCGGGGTGTGGGACCATTCGAATTTCCGCGAAGACATGATCGGCCGACTGCGTCGTACCGGGCAGTTCATTTCCGGCACCACGTTCGGTTCGCGAAAGGATGCCGACTGGCTGATCGAGAAAGTCCGCACCATCCACCTGCAAGTGACCGGCACCGCACCGGATGGCCGGCCCTACGCGGCCAGCGATCCCGATCTATTGACTTGGGTGCACGTGGCCGAAGTCAGCAACTTCCTCGCCGCGCACATGCGTTACCGCAATCCGAACCTGTCCCTGTCTGATCAGGACCGTTACTACGCAGAGATCGCGATAGTTGCCGAACGGCTCGGCGCCCGTGATGTGCCCCGTTCGCGGCAGGAAATTGCCGATTACCTTGAGCGCATTCGTCCACAGCTGTTGTGCGACGAGCGCAGTCGAGAGGTGTTGCGGCTGTTGTTGAACGCCCCGTCCCCTAGCCGTTTGGCCAGACCTTTCGGCGGCTTGATGATGAAGGCCGGGATCGACCTGCTGCCGGATTGGGCCAGTGACATGCTGGGCGTCAGCCAGAGCCCGCTGCAACGCAAGCTGATCCGCGCCAGCGTCAATCGCAGCGTGCCAATGCTGCGCTGGGCGGTGCGTAACGGTTCGGTGCAACGGGCCAAACGACGGATGGGATTGTTGTAGGTTTGATCGTTCCCACGCTCCGCGTGGGAACGATCAAAACGCTGAATGTCAGCCTTCTGTGGCGAGGGAGCTTGCTCCCGCCCGACCGGGCTGGCGCACCAGTGCGAAGCGCTCGCAAAATCTTCGACAAGTACTGAGATTATGGGGGCCGCTTCGCAGCCCAGCGGGAGCAAGCTCCCTCGCCACAGGTGCAATGCTGTTAAACTCCCGCGCCAAATTCCCCTCCTGCAAGGCGCACAGCATGTCTTCCTTGAATCAGGCGCTGCGCGCCGCCCTCGATCGTCGTCAGGACCTGCTGACCGAACTGCATCAGCAAGGCACCGATTGCTATCGCCTGTTCCACGGCAGCCAGGAAGGCGCCGGCGGCCTGACGATCGACCGCTACGGCCCGCAATTGCTGGTGCAAAGTTTTCACCAGTCGCTGGAACGGGATGCGCTGCTGCAACTGCACGACACCATCAATCAGCACCTGGGCCTCGAAACGCTGCTGGTCTACAACGATCGCTCCCGGGGCAACTCACGCATCGACCGTGAAGACACCGTCTACCGCGCCGACGAGGCTGCCCTGCAAGACTTGATCGGTCACGAGTGGGGCTTGAATTACCGGGTTCGCGGCCGCCACGCCGGCCAAGACCCGCTGCTGTTCCTCGACCTGCGCAACACGCGTGGCTGGGTCAAACAGCACAGCAAAAACAAAAGCGTGCTCAACCTGTTCGCCTACACCTGCGGCGTCGGCCTGAGTGCGGCGGCCGGTGGCGCGAGCGAAGTCTGCAACCTCGATTTCGCTGAGGGCAACCTGGCTGTCGGCCGTGAGAACGGCCTGCTCAACCCGCAGTTGCCGACCATGGACTTCATCCAGTCCGACTACTTCCCGGCCATCCGCCAGTTGGCCGGCCTGCCGATCAGCCAGCGCCGCGGGCAAAAACTGCCGAGCTATCAGCGTCTGGAACAGCGTCAGTACGACCTCGTGCTGCTGGACCCGCCAGCCTGGGCCAAGAGCGCTTTCGGCACCGTCGACCTGCTGCGCGACTATCAGAGCCTGCTGAAACCCGCACTGCTGACCACCGCCGACAATGGCGTGCTGATCTGCTGCAACAACCTGGCAAAGGTCAGCATGGACGACTGGCGCGAGCAGGTCTTGCGTTGTGCCGAGAAAGCCGGCCGGCCGGTGCGCGAGTGGACAGTGATGAAGCCGGGCGGCGATTTTCCGTCAATGGATCAGCAGCCGCCACTGAAAACCCTGATCCTCCAGCTCTGAGATTCGGCCATAAAATCAGACAAATCCTATAAAGCAGGATCGCTTCGGAACCAGAAACGCGTGCCATACTCCAACGCACTCCGATTCAGACAGATGAAGCCACACATGCCCAAAGGATTGATCCGCGCTATCGGCGCTCTGTTGACCGCTCTAGCCCTCTACAGCCTGCTGGGGTTTCTGATTTTGCCGGGCATCGCGTTACGGGTGGCCAATCAACAATTGGCCAGTTACGCAACGACGCCCGCGACGATCCAGCGGATCGAACTCAACCCGTTCAGCCTGGAAGTCACCCTGTGGGGCCTGATCATCGGCGAGCCGGGCAAGGAGCAGGTCGGCTTCGAGCGCCTGTACGCCAATTTGCAGATCGACAGCCTCTGGACCAAGGCGCTGCACCTGTCCGATATCGAAATCGACAAACCCAAGACCGAAATCCTCTTCGGCAAGGACGGCAAACTCAATTTGCTCGGCCTGTTCAAAATCCCTGTCAGCGAGCCAACCCCGGCCGACCCGGACGCCAAGCCATTCCCATTGCGCATCGAGCGGATCAAACTGGCCGGCGGCTATGTGCACTTCCAGGACGCACGGCCCAGCGAGCCGATCGAATTCCTCTACGACAAACTCGATTTCGAGTTGAAGAACCTCAGCACCCTGCCGGAAGACAGTGCCGACATGACCTTGATGGCCGTCGGCCCGGGAGGTGGACAGATCGACTGGACCGGCAATTTCAGCCTGATCCCGCTCGCCTCCGAAGGTAAGCTGAAAATCACCGATGGCAAGATGAAATCCTTCTGGCCCTATGTGCGTGACGCGCTGCCACTGGTGCTTGAAAACGGCATTCTCAGCCTGAGCACCGACTACAAACTCAACCTGTCCAAGGAAACCGAACTGCTGTTGAGCAACGTCGCCGTCAGCATCGCGCCGTTCGCGATCAAAGCACCAGACGGCCGGCCGCTGGCGAAGCTCGAGCGTCTGGACATCAGTGAAACCACCGTGGACCTGGCCAAGCAACAAGTGGTCGTCGGCAAGATCCGCAGCCAGAAACTGGAAACCTGGGCCGCCCTCGAGGCGGACGGGCAACTCGATTGGCAGAAACTGTTCGCCAGCCAACCGTCCAAAGCCGCCGTTAAAGCCAAGGCCGAACCGGCCAGCGCCCCGGCCGCCGCCGATTCACCGAAACCCGAGCCGGCGCCACCGAGCAAGCCATGGCAGGTGCTGCTCAAGGACGTGCAACTGCGCAATTACCAGGTGCATCTGGCGGACCGCAAGGCGCAACCCGCCGTGGCGCTGGACGTCGGCCCGCTGAACCTGGACCTGCAGAATTTCGACAGCCTCAATGGCTCGCCTTTTAACCTCAAGCTCGATACGGGCGTGGGCAAGCAAGGCAAGATCACGGCAGACGGTATCGTCAATCTGGCCCCGGTCAGCGCCAGGTTAAACGTACAAACCAGGGACATCGACCTGCGCGTCGCCCAGTCCTATATCAACCCGTTCATTCGCCTGGAACTGCGCAGCGGCATGCTCGGCAGTGATCTGGCGGTCGATCTCAAAAGCACTGAGCCGCTGGCATTCAACGTCACCGGCCGTGCCCAGGTCGATCAACTGCATACCCTCGACACCCTCAAAACCCGCGACTTCCTCAAGTGGCAGCAATTGGTGCTTGAAGGCCTGAACTATCAGCACGGCGACAGCCTGTCGATCGACAAGGTCAACCTGTTCCAGCCTTATGTGCGCTTCATGATCAACGATGACCGCACCACAAACGTCGACGATCTGCTGATTCCGCAACCGCCGGACTCCGGCGCCAAAACGGCTGCTGCCAAACCTGCCGGCAAGGAAAAGCCGCTGGGCATCCACATTGGCGGCATTGCCATCAATGACGGCTCGGCCAACTTCGCCGACTTCAGCCTGACCCCGAATTTCGCCACGGCCGTTCAACAGCTCAATGGGCAAATCGGCACCATCGACAGCCGTCAGGCGAAACCGGCCAGCGTCGATATCAAAGGCAAGGTCGACCGTTATGCGCCGGTCACCATCAAGGGCGCGGTCAACCCGTTCGACCCGATGGCCAGCCTCGACATCGCCACCAGTTTCAAACGTGTCGAACTGACCACGCTCACGCCCTACTCCGGCAAGTTCGCCGGTTACCGCATCCGCAAGGGCCGACTCAATCTCGACCTGCACTACAAGATCACCAACGGCCGACTCCTGGCTGAAAACAAAGTGGTGGTCGAGCAGTTGCAACTGGGTGAAAAGGTCGACAGCCCGGACGCCGTGAGCCTGCCGCTGAAGCTGGCGATTGCCTTGCTCAAGGATGTCGACGGCAAGATATCCATCGAGCTGCCAGTGAGCGGCGACCTGAACAACCCGCAATTCAGTGTCATGCCTATCATCTGGCAGACCCTGCGCAACCTGATCGTGAAGGCCGCAGCAGCGCCCTTCAAAATGATTGGCGGGCTGGTCAGTGGTGGCGGTTCGGAAGATTTGGGCACCGTGTCGTTTGCGCCGGGTTCAAGCGACCTGAGCAAGGACGCCGAAGATTCGCTGGTCAAACTGTCCCAGGCTCTCAAGGAGCGCCCGGCACTGCGCCTGGAAATCGAAGGCACGGCGGCCGCCAGCAGCGATGGCCCGCTGATCGCCGAGCAACGTCTGGAACGCGAATACCAGTACAACTACTACAAAATGCTCCAGCGCCGCGGTGACAAGGTGCCGGCTCAGGCTTCATTGCTGCAGGTACCGGATAACGAGAAAGGTCCACTGCTGGAAGGGATCTACCGCACGCGCCTGAAGACGCAGCCGCCCGCAGAATGGAAGGATCTGGGCAAGGAAGAACGCACGGCAAAAATGCGTGAAGGCGTGATCAAGTTCTGGAGTTCCAGCGACGTTCTCTTGCGCCAGCTGGGCCAGGAACGCGCCAGTAGCATCAAGGATTATCTGGTCGACAAGGGTCAGCTGGCCGATGACCGCGTGTACTTCATCGACGCTAACCTGGGCGAAGCGGAAAGTGACGGTCGGGTGGTTACGCCGCTGCATCTGGACGCCGAATGACAGGCTCGAAATGGCTGATGAGCCTGGCTCTGGCGATAGCCGCAGCGCAGGCTTCGGCAGCCGACACCCTGCGTTGCGGCAGTCAATTGGTCAGTGTCGGTGACAGGTCCAGCGAGGTGCTGCAGAAATGCGGAGAACCGGTCAGCCGTGATCTGTTGGGCTACAAGCGCAGTGCCAACCGCCGGGAAGAGTTTCAAGTGGAGGAATGGACCTACGGGCCCAACGGCGGGATGTATCAGTACCTGCGTTTTGAAGGTAATCGTTTGAAGCAGATCACCAGCAAGCGCGGTAACTGAATCCACCACAACATCATGTGGGCACAATTTAATGTGGTTTTGCACTGCCCCAAATAGAACAGGCCCCTGACACGAATGTCCGGGGCCTGTAATGGCCACATCCTTATGGCCTTCGCATGAACTCTCCTGAGGCGGCAGACGTATTGCTCGGCCCGTCTGTCGCGCCTTCTCCCAGTCCAGGCGAGAAGCCTTGCCTTACTCGGATTTCAGGCCATCAGCAGAGACTGCCTGAACGCCTTTGATTTTCTTGGCAATCGCCACAGCGGTGGCTTTCTGAGCGTCAGTTACCGCAACGGTGGACGACAGGGACACTACGCCTTTGTTGGTTTCGACTTTGATGTCGGTGCCAGGAATGCCTTTTTCAGTCACCAGGTCTGCTTTGACCTTGGTAGTGATCCAGGTATCGGAAGTAGCTTCCTTGACTTCGGTCACTTCACCAGCGGCCAGAACCATTGGAGCCTGGGTAGCCTGGGTCTGTGCAAATGCGACGTTGGCCATGGTCAGGGTCAGCGCGGTAGCAGTAGCGGCAGCGATAGCGAACTTCTTCATACGAGTAACTCCTGTTTTTCATAAAGTCTGCTGCGT
>LNAP01002835.1_pt1 | contig 16933 bp, 16 predicted proteins | sample 602601 | NCBI WGS metagenome assembly LNAP01 (sample SAMN02440304, study PRJNA202911) | soil metagenome | biome: Subtropical and temperate rainforests or woodlands; isolation source: soil samples (1 kg each in a 20% v/v slurry with milli Q water) were... ... | reverse complement strand
ATGACTGAAGTCTCCCGTCAGTGGGGGCGATGACCTCAATGACGAGAACAATCTCGACGTCGGGGCATCCCGCATACCTCGGAGCAAAACTCTCCCTGGTGATGCGCAGCCCCCATTTTATCCGAGAGTAGTTTGCTCTATTGTTGCCGGCGCTTTCTCGCCGCTGTTGTCGAACATCCTGCTTGACGAACTTGACCGGGAACTGGAGCGCCGAGGCCATCGTTTCGTACGCTACGCCGATGACGCGAACATTTATGTGCGCAGCCCTCGAGCGGGTGAGCGGGTGATGAACAGCGTTGAGCGTTTCCTGAACCAGCGTCTGCAACTGACGCTGAATCGAGGAAAGAGCCGAGTGGCAGGATCGTGGATCTGCAACTACCTCGGGTATGGAATGAGCTGGCATCAACAGCCGAGGCTTCGAATAGCCACCTTGAGCTTGCGGCGCTTGCGCGACCGGCTCAAGGAACTGCTGCGTGGTGCGCGGGGCCGCAAGATGGCATACGTCATCGAGCGGATAAACCCGGTGCTACGTGGTTGGGCAGGCTACTTCAAGCTCACCCAAGGCAAAAGAGCCTTGGAGACGGTTGATGGATGGGTGCGTCACAAGCTTCGCTGCACCCTGTGGAGGCAATGGAAGCGTCCCTCAACGAGGGCTCGTAACCTTGTGCGTCTTGGGCTCGATGAAGAGCGTGCGTGGAGATCAGCCGTCAATGGCCGAGGCCCATGGTGGAACTCGGGAGCGCCACATATGAATCAGGCACTGCCGAAGAAACTGTGGGATGGCCTTGGGCTGGTCTCAATACTGGATACGATCAACCGGCTTAGCCGCATAACCTGAACCGCCGTATACGGAACCGTACGTACGGTGGTGTGAGAGGACGGCGGATGTGAATCCGCCTCCTACTCGATCCCTTCAGCAATGACGCTAGAAATTCGGAAGCCGTCTGTCATACGAGGTGAACTCTGAGTTTAATCCGGTAATCCACCCTGAGCCGAGACGCAAAGCTACTTAAATTAGTGTCGATCTGAGGAGAAACCTAATGCTACGTAAAATTTACCCGATACTCGGATTGTGCTGTGTACTAACATTGCATGGCTGCTTTGAGAACGACCAAAACAAGGATAAAGACAATTCGAAGTCGTCTGTCCGAATGCAACAATCTGACGATAAGAAATGAAAAAATTTAGCCTTGGCCACGCCGAGTGGCGCTTCATTGAGAACGATGATCCGCTTGCGGCAAAAAATGGTCCACGCAGCACTCGGCAAGCTTCCGATGAATAGGAGTGGTCGCTGGGTTACTAACTAAGGTGCTCGGAGCTATGATCAAGCCGTACCTCGGCTCGTCGCAGAGATCAAAAAAACATTTTCTGTCGTTGTTCCTCTCAAGATCATGACCGACCGCGCTGAGGACGCCGCCACACGAATTGAGCCAGAGGGAAATGGATTTTGGCATAGGGATGCCCTTCCACAATGCTGAGCTTTGGCTAAACACAGACGTTGGCGAAGATGCCTCTTCCTGTCCTGCATTTCTTAACAAACCCGGGAGACGCCACGCTTAGAACCATTTGCGAAACCTTGAATATGAACTTCAATGGAAAATGGGCTTACGTTTATTCGTAAGCGTCCGCCGAAGTCACCTTGCGTGACTCAGGCCGGCACCCACTGATGCGGCAGCAGCGTCTGCTCGGAATAGTACCGAAAGCCGTTGGCAGCGCGATGCGGCTTGATCAGGCCTTTCTCTTCATAAAATCTTAGGGCATCGACTGACACCCCAGTGTGCGCTGCCACTTCTCCGATCTTCATCCCTTCAATTCTCTCGTTGACTCTGGACCTAACACCAGGCTTTAGCCTGCGGGCTCGAACTGTGAGGGGTGACTATGATCAGCGTAAATGGAAATCTACAAATTGTGCGGGTCAGCGCTTTCTACGACCTAGTAGTCACTGCGGGCTTCATGACGCCTTGGACGGCATCATTGGTTTTTAAAGGCTTCGCAGACCTGTCCGGCGCGCTGGCATTGGACCGAGCTGTACCGACACTGGACATTACTGCCATGCTTTTTGCCAATCTGCTGGGCGGCTTGGTGGTGATCTGGTCGACCTGGCGGCTGATGCAGCCGAGTCGCAGCATTGGTCTATATGACGCAATGGCGAGAATACTGTTCGCGAGTTGGCAACTTTTTGGGTAGCCCACGGAGCCAGTTTTCTGATCCTTAGCTTCACATGTTTCGAGGCGGCATTCGCCATCGCGCAAATCCTTCCGGTGAGCAATCCACGAAACAGCCTTGCGGGATCAACCCAACAGAGGGCTATGCCCCCGCACTGCGAGGCTTAAGTCCCCGTCTACCGGGCTGATCAAACTTCCTTAAACTCATCCACGACCGGACTTTCATCCTTTTTCACAATCAGATCATGGTGTTGAAATGCTTGGGCGAGGGTCGTGCGCAGTTCCTTGTCGTCCCATGGCTTGGTGAGAAATTTGTAGATCGCGCCTTGGTTGATCGCGTCGGTCACGGATTTCAGGTCGGTGTAGCCTGACAACACAATGCGCACGGTTGCGGGATACAGATCCTTGACCCGGCTGAGAAATTCGGTGCCATCCATTTCCGGCATGCGCTGGTCGGACAGGATGACGTGCACGTCATGCTTGGCCAGCAAGGCAAAGGCATCGGCGGCGTTTCTGGCGGTCAGGATCTGGTAGCCTTCATGGCGCAGCACGCGGCTCAAGGCGTGCAGGATGTTCTCCTCGTCATCAAGCAGCAGCAGGGTTTGCCCGCTGGCATTGATGCTTTGGGTCGGGCGTTGCAACTGAAGGCGTTGCTGCTGCTCGCGGAGGAATTTTTCCAGATCCTTTATCGGCATTGGTTTGGCGAAGTAATAGCCTTGGAACGCGTCGCACTGGTTCCTCTTCAGGAATTCGAACTGCGGCTCGTTTTCCACGCCCTCGGCAATCACCTTGAGGCTCAAGTGGTGGGCCATGGAAATGATTCCTTGGGTAATCGCGGCGTCGTTGCGGTCGCTGATGATTTCCTGGACGAAAGAGCGATCGATCTTGACCTTGTCGATGGGCAGGCGCTTGAGGTAGTTGAGGCTGGAAAAACCAGTGCCGAAGTCGTCGATGGCGATATGCACACCGATTTTCTTCAGCGCTTGCAGGGTTTGAATGGCCTTTTCGGCGTTGTCCATCAACACCGATTCGGTGATCTCCAGCTCCAGCAGCTCGGCGGGTAAACCGGTGCTTTGCAGCGTGGCTTGCACGAAGTCGATGAAGTTCGCCCGCTGGAACTGCAGTGGGGAAATATTCACCGCCATGACCTGATGCTTCCAACCTTGATCGAATAACTGGCGTGCGTGCTGGCAGGCGGTAATCAGCGCCCATTCGCTCATGGGAATGATCTGGCCGGTGTCTTCGGCAACGGGAATAAACTGGATGGGCGGGATGAAACCATGCTCGGCATGCTGCCAGCGCATCAGCGCTTCGTAGCCGCTAACCCGGCCGCTGCGCGCATCGATCTGGGGTTGGTAGTAGAGCTGCAAGGCCTGGGCTTCGATGGCTTTTTGCAGTTCATTGCGCAGATAAACCCGCTCGCTGACTTTCTGATTGAGGTCTTCGGTGTACCACTGATAGCTGTTTTTACCCTGGCGCTTGGCTTTATACATTGCCAGATCGGCCTGCTGAATCAGATGCATCGGCTGTTCGATGGTGCCATCGGTCATGGTTATGCCCATGCTGGCGGTGATCTGCAGCTCGGTGCCCTCGATCTTGTAGACGCGCCCGATGTTTTCGATCAAACGGTTGGCCACCAGCAAGACATCCTCAGCCTTGGCCAGGTCTGGCAGAATGATGATAAATTCATCACCACCCAGACGCGCCACGGTATCGCCAGGGCGCACCTGTTGCTCCATGCGCCGCGCCACTTCGATCAGAATCAGATCGCCGATGCTGTGGCCCAGGCTGTCGTTGATCGGCTTGAAACCGTCCAGGTCGATGAACATCACCGCCAGGGTGCGATTGTAGCGGTTGCTGATCTTGCAGCCCTGAATCAGGCGGTCTTCCAGCAACGTGCGGTTGGGCAGCCCGGTCAGGACGTCATGACTGGCGTTATAGGCCAGTTCCGACTCAAAGCGTTTCTGTTCGGAGACATCGCGCAGCGCCACCACCCAGCCTTGCGGTCCTTCCTCGTTGATCAACGGCGCGCTGTCGAACGCCAGGTAACGCTCGCCCTGCTGCACTCCCCAGCGGCTGACTTCGCCGTGGTAACTGCTGGTGCGCGCGCTGTGCTGGCTGTCACTGAGGGCCAAAGGCAGATAATGCTCCAAAGCCTGACCCATCAGCGCGGCGGCCGGCTGGTTCAACAAATCGGCCGCCGTCGGATTGATAAAGGTCAGCAGTCCTTTGCGGTCCACCGCCAGCAAGCCTTCGCTGACACTGTTGGTGATGGCCGAGGTGAATTCCAGTTGGGTTTGCAGACGCCGCTCGCCAGCGAGGACGGCCTGGACCAGTTGACTGTTTTTCATGACCGCCACGGCCATTTGCGCAAACTGCTGCCCGATGGCCAGGTCATCCTGGTCGAACTCGCCTTCGTATTTGTCCGAGAGCTGCAACAAGCCCAGGTTGGTCCCGTCATGGTCCTTGAGCGGCACGGCCAGCCAGCCGCGTTTGGCCGGCGAGGTGCGGGTCATGGCGCCTTTTGCGTACCAGCGCGAATGGTTGTCCAGTTCGTCGCGGGTCAGCAGGATCGGCTGGTTGGTGTCGCGGATCTTGGCGTTGAAATCCAGGTCATCGGCGGCAATGGATTCGTAGGGCCAGTCGGCATATTTCTCGGACAGCGATACCGAATGAATGGCCGGCGCGCCGTCGGCTGTCTCGTTCAAATCGATGACCGACTGATGGGCGCCAAGTAACAGACGCAAGCGTTCGGCCATGTAGTCGAGCAAGGTATCGCTGTGAGTGTGACTGTTGATGCTGCTGTTGATATTCACGGCGGTTTCACTCAAGCCGCCGAGCAGTTCGGCCTGGTGCTCAGAGTGCTGCAACGCCTCGCGCAAGGCGCGCAGGGTTCTGTTGCGCTCGCTGAAGTCCTTGACGATTCCGAAGCCGCCGACGACCTTTTCATCGATGATGATGGGCAAATGCGTCAGGCCCACGTCGATCAATTGACCGTCGCGCGTGCGCAGCAGGCCTTCATCGCGCAACGAGCCGCCGGTGATGGTGGTGCTGATGTAGTCGGCGAGTTTCGACGGGTTTTCGTTGTGTACCAGCAGCGACAAATGCTTGCTGAGCAACTCTTCTTCGCTGTAGCCCGCCAACTCACACCCTGCCTGGTTCATGCTGGTAAAACGGCCGTGCAGATCGAAGGAAAACACAGGGTCCGGGTTGAAGGTGAACAGTGAACGGTAGCGCTGCTCGCTCTGTTGCAAACGCAGCCGGTCATTGAGGTGCTCGATGGCTAGGGCCGCGAGCTGGCTGGCGGTGGTAATCAACTGCAGGTGCTCGGCTGTCGGGGCGAGCGCAATCCGGTGATACATAGCGAACGCGCCGAGAACTTCGCCGCGGTGGGAGATCAGCGGGATCGACCAGCAGGCATGCAAGCCATTGCTCAACGCTGCCTCGCGCAAATTTTCCCAGAGCGGATCGCTGTCGATGTCATCGCTGATCACCAGCTTGCGCCGAAACACCGCCGTGCCGCAGGCGCTTTCTTGTGGACCGATGGCCATGCCATGCAGCTGGCGGGTAAAGGCCAGCGGCAGGCTTGCCGCAGAACCCAGTAGCAGGTGTTTTTGCTCCTTTTCCATCAGCAGCACCGAGCACATGCTTTGCGCCGCCTGGGATTCGGCCAGCACGCACACACTGTTGAGGATCCGCGTCAGTGGCTGATCGGTGGAGATCATGGTAAGGATGTCGCGCTGCTCTTTGGCGAAGCTTTCGCTGGCCACCAACGGCGTGACGTCATGCGCCATGGCGTACAGCGTGCGCTCGCTGGCGGACCAGCGCCCCGACCAGTGCAAGTGCACGACAGTGCCGTCTTGGCGCCGGCAACTGCCGCGAAAGTTATGCCGCTCGCCGCCTTCGATCATGGGGTCATGCCGAGATAAAGGGGAAATTCACTCACTTCGCTCGTAAGATGCTGATGCTGAACGATTTTCTAAATAGCCCGCACAGCCCCTGATCGTGGACTATCTTTTCTGATTCCTCAGAAAAGGAGGTCCTATGGCTTCATTAGAGCGCACGGCGTACCCCACTCTGCCAAAGACGTATTCAAAAGCTGAGCTGCAGCGTGATTTTTCCTTCTCAGATGATGAGATTAAGTGGGTACGAAGCAAGTCCAAGGCCCCCTTTCACCTCAATCTCGCCGTCCTGCTCAAGACCTTCCAGGTACTTCGATATTTTCCTGACATCACCGACGTGCCTGATCAACTGGTGGAGTTCATTCGCGGAGAGTTGGGTCAGCGTAGCAAGGTGAAATTCGCGGAATACAAGTGGTTTCAGCAGTATCGCCACATGAACGCGATCCGAGCTCGCCTCGGTGTGACTGCATTCTACGGCTCTGATGCTATCGAGCTCGCCGAGCGGCATGCCAAAGCAATGTCGTTCGTGCTTGACCAGCGTGCCGACATCATCAACTCCGTGATTGAAGAACTGATCCGCCAGGATTATGAGCTCCCTGCGTACTCGACCCTGAATGATCTCGCTGAGCGGATTCATGCCGAAGCCCAAGAGACAATATTCAACCTCGTGGTAACCAGAACGCCAATCGAGGTGATCCACAAGCTAAAGGAGCTGCTCGACACGGACTTCGGCCGACGCCAGAGCGACTTCAATGCGCTGAAACAGGCGCCCAAGAAGCCCTCCCGCAAGCACCTGGAAGTGCTGATCGATCATCTGGCTTGGCTTGAGAGCTTCGGGGATCTGGGTGCCATTTTTGAAGGGATCGTCGATGCCAAGATCCGCCACTTTGCTGCCCAAGCTGCTGCGTCGGACGTCGCCGAGTTGAAGGACTGCTCGCTGCCGAAACGCTACACGCTGATGCTTGCCTTGATCTACCGAATGCGCGTGCGGACTCGGGATCACTTGGCCGAGATGTTCATTCGGCGGATTTCGACGATCCACAAACGCGCCAAGGAGGAGTTGGAGCAAATTCAGGCGCGGCAACGCCAGAAGCTGGAGCAGTTGGCAGCGACCCTGAACGGCGTAGTGCAGATTCTGGTTCAAGAACCGGATGATCAGGAGGCTGGCAGCCTGATTCGGGAATACCTCTCCCCCGATGGCAATCTGGATCGGTTGCGTGAGACTTGCGCCGAAGTCCAGGCTACCGGCGGTAATAACTACCTGCCGCTGATCTGGAAGCATTTCAGGTCCCATCGCTCACTATTATTCCGTCTCAGTCACCTTCTCCAACTGGAGCCCACGACTCAGGATCGATCGCTGGTTCAGGCACTGGAATTGATCCAGGACAGCGAGAATCTACACCGCGAATGGATCGACGAGCACGTCGATTTGTCGTTTGCGTCGGAGCGCTGGGTCAAGGTCGTTCGTCGTCCTTCCAGTGAGGGGCCACCGACCAACCGGCGCTATCTAGAAGTTTGCGTATTCTCCTACCTGGCCAGCGAGCTGCGATCCGGTGACATGTGCGTACAAGGGTCGGAATCCTTCGCCGATTACCGCAAGCAGTTACTGCCTTGGGAAGAGTGTCTCCAGCGACTACCAGTCTACTGCGAGAAAGTGGGTCTGCCTGCCAACGCGACGGAATTTGTCGCCTCGCTCAAGAGCCAGTTGGAAGAAACCGCACAGCAACTGGATGACAAGTTTCCCTCCTGTCGGGGGGATGTGTCGATCAACGAGGCCGGCGAACCGGTACTGCGTCGTGTAACAGCACGGGACATCCCACTTTCGGCCATCTCGCTGCAGACAGCGCTTATGCAGCGCATGCCGGCTAGGCATGTGCTGGACATCATGGCCAACATCGAACATTGGATTCAGTTCACTCGGCATTTCGGCCCCATGTCCGGCAACGAGCCAAAGCTCAAAGAGCCGGCCGAGCGCTATCTGATGACTATCTTCGCCATGGGCTGCAACCTGGGCCCTAACCAGGCCGCACGGCATCTGGCCGGTAATGTCACGCCACACATGCTGTCCTATACGAATCGCCGTCACCTCTCGCTGGAGAAGTTGGACAAAGCTAACCGCGAGCTGGTGGAGCTCTACTTGCAACTTGACCTGCCTAAGCTCTGGGGCGATGGCAAGGCGGTGGCCGCGGACGGTACTCAGTTCGACTTCTATGATGACAACCTGCTAGCCGGCTACCACTTCCGCTACCGCAAGATGGGGGCCGTGGCTTATCGGCATGTGGCCAACAACTACATCGCGGTGTTCCAGCACTTCATCCCACCTGGTATCTGGGAGGCGATTTACGTAATTGAGGGGCTGCTCAAGGCTGATCTCAGTGTCGAGGCAGACACTGTGTATTCCGATACTCAGGGGCAATCGGCGACGGTCTTTGCCTTCACCCATCTGCTGGGCATCAACCTGATGCCACGTATTCGCAACTGGCGGGACCTGGTGATGTGCCGGCCGGATCGCGGCGCTTCGTACAAGCATATCAACCGTCTGTTCACCGACACTGCCGACTGGAACCTGATCGAAACCCACTGGCAGGATTTGATGCAGGTCGCGCTGTCTATCCAGGCCGGCAAAATCTCCTCGTCTATGCTGCTGCGAAAACTCGGTTCCTACAGCCGGCGTAACAAGCTCTACCATGCGGCACAGGCACTGGGCAGCGTGATCCGTACGATCTTCCTGCTCAACTGGATCGGCAGTCGCGAGTTGCGCCAGGAGGTCACCGCGAACACCAACAAGATCGAGTCCTACAACGGTTTCTCCAAGTGGCTATCCTTCGGCGGCGATGTGATCGCCGAGAACGATCCGGACGAGCAGCAGAAACGCCTGCGCTACAACGACATGGTGGCCTCGTCGGTGATCCTGCAGAACACCGTGGACATGATGCGCATCCTGCAGAAACTGGCCCGCGAGGGCTGGCAGTTCACCGATGAAGACGTGTCGTTCCTCAGTCCCTACCTGACCAGCAACGTCAAACGCTTCGGCGAGTTCAACCTCAAACTCAATCGGCCGCCGGAACCATGGATCAAGGATTCGGTGTTTCAACAAGCCGCCGGCTCGCTGCGGGTCAGCACGACCCGCCAGGCCGATACCGAGATGACCTCATGATCAACATATCTCCCACATCTTTTCGCGTTACGCCGTGTGGAGAGGTGGACGTCGCAGCATTGGACAAGCTTCGCAACAGCTTCTACACGTCACAGCTACTTGAACTTGTCGATCGACTGGACACTAGCCTGGCTGAGGTGGGTGGGATGATTGCTGTACGCGACGACTTGCTGAAGCTGCATACGATGGCTCAGGCGTTGGTCGAAGGCACTCTACCGCCGGTTACGACCGAGGAATCCTGCGTCTGGGAGGTAGCCGAATCAGTGCTATTAGATCTTGAGACGTTGAGCTCCTGGATTCGCACTGCTCAGATGATGATCGCGCCGTTGGTCGATCTGGTGCCAAAGCATAGAGTCATTGAGTCGCCAGATCGCGAAGGCAACTGAGCAGGTAATTACCGGAGATAGATCAGCGTTCTGGCTGACTCGGGCTTTTACACTGCGCAATCGGTTTGATTGGAATCCATAAGTGGAAGCTCGCTCTGAAAATTTGTGATCGAGAACTGGCCATTTTTTGCCAAGATGCCCAATTGCTCCTGAGGTGAGGTCGATACCTACCGGGCTGAAGGGCCTGGCTATATCGATGTCGGTTTGCCTACGACATGCGCAAACGCAATGAGCGTATTGCGTACCATGGAGCTGACCACCAGCAAATTGCCGTCAGCTTCAATAACCCACCTGGAGATAATGAGCGGCTTGCGATGCGCAATGCTTACGACGATTTTCGCGTCACGATCAAAGTTGGTATCGAGGACACGATCCTCAATGAAACCGTGGTGCGGTTCCATGACGGCATCTCGGTCGGCTAACAGCTTTTTGTAACGCAACCAACCGAACTCCTGCGAAACATCGAGCCCGTCCACGCCCTGTGTCACGATATCCGCCGGCGCAGGGGTTAAGCTTCGCGCCATCACTAAATTGGCGCAGGGAGTATCTGTTGGTCGGTAGCTGCCTATCATATAAAGCCGCCCGCCCTTCCGGAACGGTTGTTCGTTTTAGCGGAAACGTTCACTGGCTTGGCATCACCGTAATCAGCCCTGAGGACTGCGCTCAACCTGTTCGCAATAGCGACGGAAATTATCCGTCAGGTCGGGTGGGCAGACGCCGCACAGGCGATTTCCAGGCACGGCGTGATCGATGAACGCGGGATAGGGCAAGTTCAATTCCGCCATAATTTCTCGGAAGCGCTCCAGGGTGATCGCTTCACCGAGTCGGGGGTTGCGCTGCTTTTCCTGGGCGATGGTCGAGACTCGACGACCGCTGTAGTCATGGCCGGGATAGACCAGGGTGTCGTCTGGCAGCGTGAGCAGCTTGTTTCTAACGCTGTGAAACAGATCGTCGGCGCTGCCGTTCTGAAAGTCGGTCCTACCGCAGCCGTCGATGAGTAATGCATCACCGCTGAACAGGCGATCACCGAGGAGATAGGCAAAGTGCCCGTCGGTGTGCCCGGGGGTATGCAAGGGTGTGAACTGCAGGCTGCCGACGATGAAAGGAACACCGTCCTCAATGCCCACATCCGTGCAGGGCAATTTGTCGATAGCCGGCCCCGCGATACGGCAGCCGGTCTGCTTCTTCAGTTCCAGCGCGGCGGTGATGTGGTCGGCATGTATGTGGGTGTCCAAGGTGAACGCCAGCTGCAGGTCCAGCCTGGCTAGCTCGGCCAGGTCGCGGTCCGTTGCGGAAATGACCGGGTCGATGAGCACGGCCTGGCCGGTGCCCTCGCACCCGAGCAAGTAGGTATAGGTGGACGACACGGGCTCGAACAGCTGGCGAAATATCATGATGGTCTCGGCTAATGGTGAGTGTTCAGCGGTGCCTGTTCCAGCGCCCTGAGCAGTGCATACTTTTCCTGATCGATCTCGCCCCGCGTGCGAATACCCAGCCGGCGCAGAATCGCCAGCGGCGGGCACCAGCCCTGCAAACCGTGTTGCAGAAGAAACGGCAGCACGACGCCAGGCAGCAGAAACCACTTTCGGTTCGCTGTCAGGCCAAGTAGCAAGCCAGACAGCGCGAGCGAGGAGGCATTGACCTCGAGCACGCGCTCCACGTCCCACTCGCGATCCAGGGCGTCGATACGCTGAAGAATTGCGCTTCGTCCCATCCCGCTGAATCGACGAACGTTCGCGTCCGTTTGCCGATCGATTTCTTGGTTCACAGGTTGGGACGTTGAGCGGCGAACCCGGTCCGCCTGGTCATGATTCGTACTGTTTTGCTGTATCGATAACATGTCTATCTCCTGGTTCGCGCCGACGGGGGCGCAGCGAGGTGAAGAGAAAAGCGATGCCGCACAATTTTAGGTGCCTGTAGGGGACGTCGAGTTCCGAGCCGGGCGTCCGCTGTCGCGTCGATACTATATATTGAAATATATATTGATAAATTATATTGTCAAATCCACCTGACCAGCTGAAGAAGAATGGCCGACATGGCAGATCTCGATATCGAAACCCTCCGCCGCAGTGCTGCGGACGCCTGCGGCTTGCTGAAGGTGCTGAGCAACCCTGACCGCCTGTTGTTGCTGTGCCAGCTGACCCAAGGGGAGCACTGCGTGGGTGATCTCGCCAGTGCGACGGGCATCGAGCAACCGACCCTGTCCCAACAGCTAACCGTGCTGCGTCACAACGGCTTGGTCAGCACCAGGCGCGAAGGCAAGCAAGTGCATTACAGTATTTCCAGCCATCAAGCGATGGAGGTCATGCAGGTGCTTTACCGGCTCTACTGCCAGCATCCCGAACGTGAGGAATCCACGACATGACGATCGACTGGGCGAATTTCACACCGTGGTTCTCGCTCGCCGGGGGCACGTTGATCGGCCTCGCTGCGACCCTGTTCATCTTGTTGAACGGGAGAATCGCGGGCATCAGCGGCGTGGTCGGCGGGTTGCTGCGGCCTGCCAAAGGCGATGTGCTCTGGCGTGTTTCATTCATCGCCGGACTGGTCATCGCGCCGGTGCTGTTTCAGGCCGCGTTCGAGCAGCCAGATATCCAGATTGATGCGAGCACCTTGACCCTGATCGCAGCCGGATTGTTGGTCGGGGTCGGCACGCGGTATGGCTCTGGTTGTACGAGCGGGCATGGCGTATGTGGATTGTCGCGCCGGTCGCCGCGCTCGCTGGTCGCGACGGCCGCATTCATGGCCAGCGGCTTTCTGACCGTATTCGTCATCCGCCACCTGCTGGGCTGAGGAGTTGCCATGAAATTGCTAAGCGCATTTGTAGCTGGGTTGGTTTTCGGCCTCGGCCTGATCCTGTCAGGGATGGCCGATCCATCCAAAGTGATCGCCTTTCTAGACCTCACCGGGCCGTGGGACCCCTCGCTTGCGTTCGTTATGGGCGGTGCGATCGTGGTCGCCAGTGTCGGGTTCTATTTCGCCTCCAAACGGTCCCGGGCGGTGCTGGGAGATGTCATGCGGATGCCCACCGCCACCCGAATAGATCGTCGTCTCGTGCTGGGTAGCCTGGCGTTCGGAGTGGGTTGGGGGCTGGCCGGTTATTGTCCAGGACCGGCGGTCGCGACGCTTTTGAGTGGCCGGAGCGAGCCGCTGATCTTTATTCTCGCGATGCTAGCGGGCATGGCGCTGTACGAGCTGCAGACTCGCTTAGCGGATAAGCCGCAGTGATTAGCTGCGTTAGTATCCGCATGACTCGGCCGAGGCGCCCGGACAGGGCGGCTTATGGTCATTGAGTTTGGACTCGGCTTGCTCGTTGGCATTGTCCTAGCGCTTACAGGGGCGGGGGGAGGCATCCTGACGGTCCCCTTGTTGGTGTTTGTGATGGGCCTTGGTTTGCCTCAAGCGGCACCTATTGGCTTGCTTGCTGTTGGTTTGGCGGCCTGGGTGGGGGCGGTTATCGGTCTTAGGGAAGGAATAGTTCGCTACAAGGCGGCTGTACTGATGGCCTTCTGCGGCATGTTGCTTGCTCCTGCGGGTGTCTGGGCTGCGGGAAGATTAGAGCACAGCATGCTTGCCATGCTGTTCGCTCTTGTTTTGTTTTACGTAGCGTTCCGTTCCGTCCGGCAGCCAAGCCGTCATGCTATTCATGCGCGAGCAATTCCTTGTCAGCTCAATCCTCAGACGGGGCGGTTTCGTTGGACGTCTCGCTGCGCAGCAATTGTCTCAGCGTCGGGTTCGCTGGCTGGTTTCCTCTCCGGGCTTCTCGGCGTAGGCGGGGGATTTGTCCTGGTACCGGCACTGGGCCGTTACAGCGATCTGTCTATGCGATCTGTTACTGCAACATCATTGGCAGTCATAGGGCTTGTGTCGGTTAGCGGCGTATCGTCTTCAGTGTTAGCTGGCAATCTTGACTGGACAGTTGCTCTTCCATTTTCTGCGGGTGCGATTGCAGGAATGCTGACGGGGCAATCAATTTCTGCGCGCTTGGACGGCAAGAGGCTTCAGAAAGGCTTTGGGTTGATTGCATTTATTGCAGCGGTCGCCTTGATGATCGAAAGCATCCGGTATTGACGTAGGTTATCCGGGCATATGCTTGGTTTTAGCGCTGCAACGGCAGAGCTGCGCTTGGTTTGGCAGGATCAGCCGGCCAAGCGCTTCTGGAAATAGCGCAGGAATAAGGCGCATTACTGCACGGCTTCGAACAGATACCGTAATCAGTCTCCTCAGGAGAGAAAAGCCTTTATATCGGCAAACGACTGACCTCTATCTAGAATCCGATTCCGACAGCGCCTCGGACTGATTTGTGGTTTTTTTATCAACAACACCGGGAATGGATCGGGTGGGGCGTTCAAATTGGCCCTTGAGCGCATCCACGCCGCTCTGGGGCTTGGCCAGTGGCAAAAGGTCCTGTCTGGCGTTACGACGTTCCTCCGTATTGATATCCATACGCTTGTCTCGGCTTTCCACCAATCCCTTTTTGGCCTCACCAATCCGATTAAACGACCATGCGAGCTTCGGTTCTCCAAATGGCAACGACTCGCCTGGCTTGCCATGGGTTGCATCCCACGTATGCCAAGTCTTACCGTAGCTGTTCATTTTGCTTTTCATAAGTTCATGGTCTGCTTTAACCGGCAGGCCAGGTGCAACCAGCTGTCCCGAAAGAATCTCTCCATTATGGGGATGCCAATACTGTTTTTCTGATTCCGGTAAACTTTCGAAAATCTTTTCAGAAATTATGTATTCGATACCGTTCAAATTCGCGCTTCGTGTGTTTCCATCGAACAATGCGCATTGCGCAAAATCTTCGTTGGCTTGAGTGCAAAAATGATGCGCTTCCATTTGATGTGATGGATCATCTTTCATGGGATGAAAGCCGACCAAATAGACGTTCATGGGATCCAGAGGCGAATCCGTTTGGAGCATGGCTGCTCCTGCCTCCAAAACATTGGTTTTGGTAGATTCTGCTCTTCCAGCGGGTTCAGTTGACGAGCTGACCGTGCCGAAACCGGTACAGCCCGAAACCATCGCCATGGTTGCGATGCAGAAAACTTTCCTGTTCTGCTGAGCTAAATATTTTCCGCAAGTGGGCAAACGCTTATAGGTTGATTTCAGCGAAAAAGTTTCTGGCTGCATGTTCTTCATCCTCTTTTTTTGCTTGGTTTGTTATGCCACAGGCAAGTCTGCTGCTCTCCAAGCAGCCCATGAGCCAGGCACATTGACTACTTTTTTAAAACCGTTCTTTTTCAAGATGCTCGCTGCGATCGATGCTCGGTATCCAGAACCGCAATACGTTGCGATAGTTTTATCCCGGTTCAGGTTGGCAAGGGCTGTATCTATATGAGCGACGAACGCATGATGGGCATCGGGGATATGGCCTGCCTCGTATTCAGCAGGACTGCGCACATCAAGCAACATCACATCGGAATCGTTTCGTTTGCGATCGAGCTCATGGACTGACCATTCACCAATGGACTCTAGGGGTAGCGCCGCGTTCTGCCAGTCCGTCATGCCATTACGCAAATAGCCCTTAATATCGTCCAGGCCTATCCGGTAGAGCTGGGTGACAGCCTCATGAACATCGTCCGTCGACTCGCCCACCAGCAGGATCGGGCGAGTGTCATCGAGCATCCAGCCAGCCCAGCTCACGAATTCGTTACGCAACGCGATGTTGATCGCCCCGGGCACATGCCCGCCACCAAACGCGAGGATCGAGCGGAGGTCTACGACCTGCACGTCTTGCGCGGTAAGTGCCTCGAAGTCGGACGGCGCGAGGGGTGGCGGAATCGAAGGTCCTTCCATCTGTACGGCGGGACGCACGTTCAGTTTTTTCAGGCGCGCATAGTGACGGGGTGGCTCCGGCATGTCGGCCAGCAGCCAATCGATGAATTCCTCTTCGCTGCGCTGCTCGCGCAAGGCTGGGTTGAAGAGACGCTCGTTGCCGATCGTGGAGTGGCGTCGGTCACCGATGGACTTGCCACAGGCCGAGCCAGCACCGTGGCAGGGGTAAACTTCCGTCCGGTCGCCAAGCGGCAGATAGTGATCGAAAAGCGTGTGGTACAGCGCGCCGGCCAGATTTCTTTCGCTGGCTTCGCCGAGCAGGTCGGGCCGCCCTACGTCCAGATTGAATAGGGTGTCGCCGGTAAATAGAGCGAATGGCTGGTCTCCCTGCTGGGCGTCGAACAGCTGCAGGGAAATGTGTTCAGGCGTATGTCCCGGCGAATGCATGACCTGCAGGCTCACTTGCCCGAGCTCTATCGTCTCTCCACCGCTGGCCTGACGAAGATCGAACTGATAGCTATCCGAGCGGCCACCGATGATCTGCGCCCCGGTGCGCTTCGCTAATGCCTGGGCACCTGAAACGAAGTCCGCATGGATATGTGTTTCGATGGCATAGGCGATTCGCAGACCCCGCGCCTTGGCCATTTGCAGGTAAACGTCGATATCGCGACGGGGGTCAACGACCGCAGCCACGGCCGCTTTGCTGTCGCCAACTAGATAGGAAATCTGCGCCAGGCCTTTCGTATAAACAGGCTCGAAAACAAGCATCGCCGCCTCCGATGATGGTTAACAGGATTGTTCAGCTAACTATTCGGACGGTGTGGATGGCCAGACGTTCAGGCTATCGACGTTTCATCTTCAGATGGACCGGCGGGTTGCAGGCTGACAACCAACTCGACGACGAGGCCATCCGCTTTCGCCACGAAACGCAGATCGCAGCCACAGCGCTCAGCGATCGCCTTAACGATGGACAGTCCCAGCCCACTGCCTTCACCGTCGCCACTCCGCCAGAAGCGTTCTGTCATGCGCTCGACCAGTTCCGGTGCGACGCCCGGTCCGTGGTCCTGCACGCTGAAGCGAACCCTTCTTTCGTCCAGCTGTGTGATCGTCAAGCGGATGACTGTGCCGTCACGGGTATGGCGGCGGGCGTTGTCGAGCAGGTTGCGCAATGCTGCGACTGCCAGAGCCGGCGGCATCGCCAGAGGACAGAGCGAAACGTCTTGCGCCCCGCAAAGTTCAATGCTCGGTCCAGGTTGCTGACTGGCGTCAGCGATTGCCAGCTGCGCGACTTCGACGGCCATGCAACGGAGACCGTCATCAAAGGACACGCGACCTTCCACCCGTGCCAGCATGAGTAACTGCTCCAGGATCCGGTGCAGACGATCCGTGCCGATCTCGGCCTGTGCCAATGCCCGTTTCGCGGTGTCGCCCTCGGTCATGGCCGCGACCTGCAGGTGGGTCTTGATGGCGGTCAGCGGGCTGCGCAGTTCATGGGCGGCGTCATCGGTCAGCCGGCGTTCGCGTTCGAGCATGTGCGCGATCCGC
>LNAP01002832.1_pt1 | contig 16938 bp, 13 predicted proteins | sample 602601 | NCBI WGS metagenome assembly LNAP01 (sample SAMN02440304, study PRJNA202911) | soil metagenome | biome: Subtropical and temperate rainforests or woodlands; isolation source: soil samples (1 kg each in a 20% v/v slurry with milli Q water) were... ... | reverse complement strand
AATCCGCGCAGTGTTGCGCTTTCGGCGGCTGGCAGCAGATCGTAGCTCCAGGCGAGCGCGGCGCTCAGGGTCTGGTGCCGCGGGATCGCGGTCCGCCGCCCGCGCCACAGCAGCGAGAAGCGGCTGTCGAGCAGCGAGGCGGTCCCGGCAATGCCGTAAGCGTCCACGCGTCCGGCCGCGAGCTCGATCGCGAGCGCGATGCCGTCCAGCCGCCGGCAGATCTCGGCGACAAGGGGCGCGTCCTCTTCGCTCAGCTCGAATTCGCCCAAACTCTCGGCAATGCGTTCTACGAAGAGCTGGCTTGCGGGATAAGCAAGGATGTCGGCGAGGCTGAGCCCGTCGCGCTGTGGCGGGCAGTCCAGCGGAAACAGCCGGTGGACGCGCTCACCCTCGGTGCGAAAGGACTCGCGGCTGGTGGCGAGAATATGCAGCTTGGGCGCCTCCTGGACGATGCGCTCGGCAAGGGGCGCGAGCTCGTCGATGATGTGCTCGCAGCTGTCGAACACCAGCAGCATGCGCCGGCTGCGCAGCACCGTCAGCAGGCCTGGCATCGGGTCCTCGGAATTGACCGTCAGCCCGAGCGTGGCCGCGATGGTGCCGGGAATCAGCCTTGTATCCGTCAGCGCGCCGAAATCGACGAAATTCACGTGGCCGTCGAAGGCCTGGAGCTCGCCATGCGCGACGGCAAGGGCGACCGAGGTCTTGCCGATCCCGCCCGGGCCGACGATTGTCACAAAGCGATGCTGAGCCAGCTCGGCGCAAATCCTGGCGACCGCATCGTCGCGCCCGATCATCTTTGCGAGCGGCGAAGGGAGCGAGTGCGATGCCGGGACAGGCGGGCTCGTCCGTCGCTCCGCGGATTCAGCCCGCAGCAGGGGGGCCGCAAAGCAATAGCCGCGCCCGGGGACGTTGACGACGTAGCGGGAGCCTTCGCCGGCATCCCCCAAGGCCTTGCGCAGTGTCGTGATGTGGAACCGCAAACTGCCTTCGTCGACGGTCACGTCGGCCCAGACACGTTTGATCAACTCCCGCTTGTCGATGACCTCGCCGGCGCGCTCGGCAAGGAAAATGAGGATATCGAGCGCGCGGCCGCCGAGGTGAAGCGGAGCGCCGTCCTTCTCGAGCAGGCGCGACTTTGGCAGCAGCCGGAATGGCCCGAAGGAAATGGCCGAATCCTGATCGTGAGTGTCCGGCACGCGCCAATGATTCCAGGTGGAAGGGCTAGTGTCTGTCGATTGATCTACCAGAACGAGGTCAGGAGTAAACTGGCCGAAAGTGGCGAAATCGCGCGGCAAACGGCCCACCGCCCCGGCAATAACCGTCATAAATTTTGCTTAAACGCGAGCGGCTTACGGAGCCCGGGAGAAAATTTGTCAGCTCGGCTGACCATCGAGACCACGGTCAGGCCGCCAAATTGCGCTGCAGCCGATCATAACAGAATCTTGCAACGTCTAACGAGCAAAACACGCGCGGTGGATCCACTATAGCCTCCGACTTAGGTCCTACGTTCAACGGGGAGGCTATCATGTCCGCCATCGGCTCCAGGCCCAACGACGACGTCGTGCGATCCCAGTATCTCGCCAGTCTCGATGAACAGTCGCGTGATTGGGAACTCGTGTTGCGGGAATCCCACCATCGGATGAAGAACACGCTGACGCTGCTGGGTGCGTCAGTCCGCCGCGATTTCACGCGGGCCGGCGCCAGCGACGTGTCGGTCGCGGTAGACCGCTTCGAGCGGCGCCTGGTCGCCTTCGGCAGGCTCTATCAGCTTTTGTCCGACAGCGACGATGTGTCCGCCGTGGATGTCGAGGCCTTCTTCGAAAACCTGTGCGCAGCGCTCTCCGAGGCGGTGCTGGAGCCGGCGGGCATCCGCTGCGAAGCTGGGATCGAAAGCGGCACGCTGTCGGCGTCGCAATGTCATCGGCTCGCGCTGATGCTGACCGAGCTGGTCACCAATGCGGCAAAGCACGCCTTCCCGACCAGGAATGGTGCACTGATCCGCATCGAGGTCGCCAATCATGACGACGCCTGGTTCTGCACGGTGGCCGACAACGGGATCGGCGCGACCGGTCCGCTTCAGGGCACTGGCAGCCGCATCCTCGAAGGGCTCGCCCGCAGCATCCACGCACGGTTGCAAGGCGAAGCCGGGCAGGGCGGCACGCGGGTGACCATCGTGATGCCGGCCGCCGCTTGAAGACGCGTATGCTCGCAACCGCTCACGCGCCGTGACTTCTCATCAAGAACAACAGTCGGCGGTCCGTGCGAGACCGCGCTTTACGTCAGGGAGTTCGACATGGCCACGCCAGACATCGACCAGAACAGCGGGGCCAAATCCTCGAATGAGCCTTCGACATCGCGTAGCGTCGACCTGAAGCTCGAAGTGGTCGTGATCCCGGTGTCGGATGTCGATCGCGCCAAGGCGTTTTACACACGCCTCGGCTGGCGACTGGATGCCGATTTTGCCTCCGGCGGCCAATGGCGCGTGATCCAGTTCACGCCGCCGGGCTCGGCCTGCTCGGTGATCTTCGGCAGGAACGTCACTGCGGCAGCGCCGGGTTCGGCGCGCGGGCTCTACCTGATCGTCTCCGATCTGGAGGCCGCGCGACAGGATCTGCGCGACCGCGGCATTGACGTCAGCGGACCCTTCCACGGCGCCGGCGATGTTCACGCCGGACCGGACGAGCCGTATCTGTTCGGCAGCGTCAGGGTCGCCGGCGCTGATCCCAAGCGCGGCAGCTACGGCTCGTTTGCGTCATTCAGCGATCCCGACGGCAATGGCTGGCTGTTACAGGAGATCACCACGCGACTGCCGGGACGCATTGCGGGCGACGGTACGACTTTCGCCTCGCAGGCCGAGCTGGCTGCGGCTGTGCGCCGCGCTGCCGCGGCGCATGGCGAGCATGAGAAACGGATAGGCGGACACGATGAGAACTGGGCGGATTGGTACGCCGACTACATCGTTCGCGAGCAGGCGGGTCAGCCGTTGCCGTCCTGAGCGGCAGCGAACGCATCTTTCGACTTGGGCTGACACGGCGCGCAATGACATGGTCGTTGCGCGCCGTGTCGCATTGGATCGCGTGCGTTGTCACCATTGCCTTCATTGTTGCATCGCGCAGACTCGCAACGGCTAACGCGGCCTAACAATGCATAACGAGCAAACCGTCGGTGCCTGCGCCAATCTCCCTGCATGAGGAAACGACGCGTTGATTTGAAATCGGTCGGCGTCACGATCAAGCAAGGGAGATCCAACATGACCACGCAAGCACGTACCGACGTTCTGAACCCCGACCGCCGTCAACTGTTGAGCCAGGCCGCGATGACCGCGGTTGCCGCCAGCGTCGCGAGCCTGTTGCCGCTGCATCGGGCGAAGGCTGCTGCGAGCGGCGCCATTCGGCCCTTCCACGTCAGCGTGCCCGAGGAAGACCTGCTCGACCTCCGCCGCCGCCTTGCGGCGACCCGGTGGCCGGATCGTGAGATCGTCGCCGATCAATCGCAGGGCGTACAACTGGCGACGATCCAGCAACTGGTGCGCTACTGGCAGAACGACTACGACTGGCGCAAGATGGAAGCGCGGCTGAACGCGCTGCCGCAATTCGTCACCGAGATCGACGGCGTCGACATCCACTTCATTCACGTCCGTTCCAGGCACGAGAATGCGCTGCCGATGATCGTAACCCATGGCTGGCCCGGCTCGATCATCGAGCAGATGAAGATCGTCGGTCCGCTCACCGATCCGACCGCGCATGGCGCGGAGGCCGCGGACGCCTTCGATCTCGTGATCCCCTCGCTGCCGGGACACGGCTTCTCCGGCAAGCCGTCGGCGCTCGGCTGGGACCCGCAGCGCATCGCGCGCGCCTGGATCGTGCTGATGAAGCGTCTCGGCTATAGCCGCTACGTCGCGCAGGGCGGCGATTGGGGCAACGCCGTCACCGAGCAGATGGCGGTGATCGCGCCGCCGGAATTGCTCGGCATTCACACCAACATGCCCGCCACCGTTCCCGACGATATCGCCAGGGCGCTCCAGCCCGGCGGATCGCGGCCGGCAAACCTCTCGGCCGACGAGCGCATTGCCTACGATCAGCTCGACGATTTCTACAAGCACGGCCTTGGCTATGCGATCGAGATGTCGAACCGGCCGCAGACGCTCTACGGCTTGGTCGACTCGCCCGCGGGCCTGGCGTCCTGGATGCTCGATCACGATGCGCGCAGCGCCGCCATGATTGCCCGAGTGTTCGACGGCAAGACCGAAGGCCTGTCGCGGGACGATGTGATCGACAACATCACGCTTTATTGGCTCACCAACACAGCGGTGTCGTCGGCGCGGCTCTACTGGGAGAACAAGCTGGTGTTCTTCGAGCCCAAGCACATCCGGATTCCCGTCGCCGTCAGCGTCTTCCCGGACGAGATCTATGCGGCGCCGCGGAGCTGGGCCGAAAAGGCTTATCCGAAGCTGATGCACTACAACCGTCTGGACAAGGGCGGCCACTTCGCGGCCTGGGAGCAGCCCGCGCTGTTCACCGCGGAAATGCGTACCGCATTCCGTCCGCTGCGGCAGTCGATCTGAGATCGCGGCGATGCGCGTCTTAGCGTTCCTCCCTCGCACACACACACACACACATCAGGAGTTCAAATCATGAATCGTCCCGAGCGCAGCTTCACGACCGAAGACATCCGCCTGGAGCGCCGTCTGCCGTCATACTGGCGTGTCACCTTCGACATGCCGCCGGTCAACATCTTTGGACCGAGGCAGCTTCCCCTGCTGGGTGATATCATCACCGCAATCGAGACCGATCCACAGGTGAAGGTCGTGGTGTTCGACAGCGCCGTCGAAGGTTTCTTCATCACGCATTACGATTTCCTCGCGCCGCTGGAGGACTCGCTGAGCATCGCACCGGGGCCGACCGGCCTGCAGGCGCTACCCGATATGCTGGTGCGCCTCAGCCGCGCGCCGGTTGTCTCCATCGCCATGATCCGGGGCCGAGCGACGGGTGTCGGCAGCGAGCTTGCGCTTGCGAGCGACATGCGCTTTGCCAGCCGTGAGAAGGCGATCCTGTCACAGTGGGAGGTCGGTGCGGGCCTTGTGCCCGGCGGCGGGCCGATGGCGCGGTTGCCGCGTTTGATGGGCCGCGGTCGCGCGCTCGAAGTGCTGCTCGGCGCCGACGATATCCACGGCGATCTCGCCGAGCGCTACGGCTATGTGAACCGGTCGATGCCGGACGCCGAGCTCGACGGCTTCGTCGAGGCGCTCGCGATGCGCATTGCCTCGTTCGACAAGGAGGCCATCGCCGAGACCAAGCGCCTCGTCGACGTTGCCAGCCTGCCGCCGGATGTCGAGATCAAGCCCGAATGGGACGCTTTCCTGGCCGCGCTCGGCCGCCCCGCAAGCCAGACCCGCCTCAAGGCGCTGATGGCGCGCGGCTTCCACCGCGCTGGTGACGTCGAGAACCGGCTGGGCTTCCATGTCGGACAGATTGGCAGTTGAAGCGTTTTCGGGCGAAGCGGATGCCGGTTCGCATGAAGAGACCTGGCGGAACCGCTGCGGCGTTCGGGCGGTTGGAACGGTGACAGGCGGTCGTGCCAATGTCGCTTTCCTCCGGTACGGGAGCGCCGGTGCTAAAAATCAACAAGGAGAATTGAGATGATCCGCAAGGCAACAGCAGTCTGGAAGGGCACCGGTCGCGATGGCACCGGCCATTTGTCGAGTGAATCCGGTGTGCTCGCCGGGACGCCCTATTCGTTCAAGACCCGTTTCGAGAACGAGAAGGGCACCAATCCCGAGGAATTGATCGCGGCGGCCCACGCCGGTTGCTTTACGATGGCGCTGGCCTTCGGCCTCCAGATGGCCGGTTTCACGCCGGACGAACTCTCCACCGAGGCGGCTGTGACGCTCGAGCCGGAAGGCAAGGGCTTCAAGATCAGCAAATCCGCGCTGACCCTGCGTGCCAAGGTGCCGAATCTCGACGATGCAGGTTTCGCCAAGCTCGCCGGCGAGGCCGAGAAGAACTGTCCGGTGTCGAAGGTGCTCAACGCCGCGATCACGCTGGACGCCAAGCTGAGCTGACCGAACAAGGGGAATGCTGCCATGCCTCGTCAAGGTTTGCCTCGTCAAGGTTTGCCTCGCCAGGATCTGCCTCGCCAACATCAACCGGACGAAGACAGGTTCAGAGCGATATTGCCCGAGGAGATCGCATGGCAGCCGTTCCCGGCATTCCCGCCGGGGGCGCGGCTGGCCGTGATGGTCGGCCATCCCGCCGAGCCCGGACCCTACGTGGTCCGGGTGAAGGTGCCCGGCGGCACCAGGCTGATGCCGCACAAGCATCCGGAAGACCGCATCTACACGGTCATGTCAGGTGTGTTCTATATCGGGCTCGGTGAGAGTTTTGACGGCGACAAGGTCAAGGCCTATCCGCCGGGCAGCGTCATTGTCCTGCCCGGCGAGACCTGGCATTTTCACTGGGCGAAATCCGGCGAATACGTCACGCAGGTTTCGGCGATCGGTCCGCTCGGCCTCGACTATCATGATGAGCATGACGATCCACGCTTGCATGCAACCGCAGGGCGGCGCTGAATATCTCGACCAAACGAATGGAGCATCAGATGACGACAGAGCGCGCAGTGTTGGCCGGAGGCTGTTTCTGGGGGATGCAGGATCTCATCCGCAGGCAGCCCGGCGTGATCTCGACGCGGGTCGGTTACACCGGCGGGCACGTGAAGAACGCCACCTATCGCAATCACGAAGGCCACGCCGAAGCGATCGAGATCATCTTCGATCCGGCGAAGACCGGCTTCCGGACCATGCTGGAGTTCTTCTTCCAGATCCATGACCCGAGCACGCTCAACCGTCAGGGCAATGATCTCGGCACGAGCTATCGTTCGGCCATCTTCTATACGAGCGAGGAGCAGAAGCGGGTCGCCGAAGACACCATCGCCGACGTCGAGGCGTCCGGCCTGTGGCCCGGGAAGGTGGTGACCGAAGTCGCGCCCGCGGCCGAGTTCTGGGAGGCCGAGCCGGAGCATCAGGATTATCTCGAGCGTTATCCCGACGGCTACACCTGCCACTTCATCCGGCCCGACTGGAAGCTGCCGCGCCGCGCGGCGGCGGCTGCAGGGGGATAGACCACAGCGCGCGCCTGATTCAGGCAAAGGCATACTGCCGCCGGGCGCGGAGTTGCCATGAAAGCCTCCGAGATCGTCGATCAACCTACGATGCTGTCATCGTCGGGCCGACGGCGCTCGAAAGCGCCTGGGCTCGGTTCGGAGGCGTTCGTCAACTTTTCACCGGAGCGCGGGGAGCAGCATGTACGAAATGTCCTCTTCGCGTGCCGGCAAGAGTTTTCCAGTCTTGAGAACGCGTTGCCGCCCGGCGAATCTCTCGTCATCCGCAGATCACATTCACCGCCTTCCGGGCGACTTCCCTCAGCTCGGCGCGGCTAGCTCCGGCCCTGGCGCGGATCGCGATCGTATGCATCGTGGCCGACGCCAGGATGGCGAGCGTCGCGGGATCAGCATCGCGCTTCAACTCGCTCTTGTCCTGGGCCAGCCGAAACCGCGCCTCGAAATCGGCGTCGATCGCGCGAAGCCCCGTCGCAACGCTCTTCCGGATCGCTGCATCTTCCGCAGTCTCCGTGACTGCGGTCCCGACCACGAAGCAGCCGCGCGCGTGTCCCTTGCCCGAGAAATAGATCGACAGCGCCGCGTCGTAGGCGAGCATCAGCGCCTCGTCCAGGGGACGGTCTCCCGCCAGCGCCTCGCGCGTTGCGGTCAGGCTAATCTCCCAATAGCGTGCGAGCGCTTCGAGATAGAGCGCGTGCTTGTTGCCGAAGACCGCATAGAGGCTCGGGGGACTCATGCCGGTGGCTTCCGCCACCTTGTCGAGGGACGTTCCGGAATAGCCCGTCTTCCAGAAGGTCTCGGTTGCCCGCTTGAGGGCCGTCTCCGCGTCGTAGGCCGGCGGCCGTCCCCGGCGTGCGGGGCTCGTCTCGTTCTTTTTCCGTGCCATATCGTCAGAACCCTGGTTGCCACGTTCCGCACATATATTTGTATGGATCGTTATAAAAATCAATGGGCGCCATCTTGATCGCCGCATCGGAGTACAATATTTGTAACGAACGTTAGTAAATAAGATAGAGGCCTTTCGATGCGTTTCAATTTCGCGCCAATCGCCGGCTGGTGGGGCGATCGCAGAAGCTTCCGCAGGAGCGAAGCTGCCGGGTCGTTGCCCGGATCGAAACTCGGGAGGCGGTTGCGACGGCCCCTGATGCTCGCGGTCCCGATGATCGTAGCTGCGGTCGGAGCGTCCATTTATCTCGCCCAGGAACAGTACGTTTCGACCGACGACGCGTTCGTTCGCGCCGCCAAGGTGACCATCAACTCCCGGGTTTCCGGTCAGGCCGTCGAAATCGCCGTTCGGGACAATCAGCGTGTCCGACAGGGCGAGGTCCTGTTCCGGATCGATCCGGAGCCTTACCAGATTGCAGTCGATCAGGCGGAAGCGCGGCTCGGCAGCGCGCGCCTTCAGATCGACTCGCTCAAGGCGACCTTCCGTCAGCAGCAGGCCGAATTACAATCGGCCAGGGAATCGGCTGCCTTCGACGAGCGTGAGTTCGACCGCAAGAAGATGCTGGTCGCGTCCGACTTCACGCCGCGCGCGGTCTATGAGCGGGCCGAGACGAACATGAAGATTGCGCGCCACCGCATAGGCTCGATCGAACAGCAGATCGCCAATACGATCGTCGCCCTCAATGGCGATGCCGATATTGATGTCGATCGCCATCCGACCGTTCGCGCGGCACGGGCCCAGCTCGACCGTGCGCGGCTCGATCTCTCCTATGCCACCGTGACGGCGCCCGAGGACGGTATCGTGACGAAGGTGGACGATCTGCAGATCGGTGGTTTCGTCAATGCCGGTACAGCGACGTTCTCACTGATGTCGAGCCGGCATATCTGGATTGAAGCTAACTTCCGCGAGACCGGTTTGACCCATATGCGCCCGGGTCAGGAAGCGATGATCGACGTCGATGCCTATCCGGATCGCAAGTTCAAGGCGCATATCGTCAGCATGAGTCCGGGCACCGGGTCGGACTTCTCGCTCTTGCCGCCCGAAAATGCGACCGGAAACTGGGTCAAGGTCGTCCAGCGCCTGCCGGTGCGCCTCGAACTGGACGATCTCGACCCAAGCCGGCCGCTGTTCTCTGGCATCAGCGTCACGGCGCGGGTCGATACCGGTTATCGCCGCACCTGGCCGCATCTGCTCCAGCCCGCGCTCGCGACGGAGGGCAAATGAGTACGCCGCTCCCATCTGTCGCCGCACCGCGTGGTCATCACGCGCTCGCGGTGGCCGCGCTCATGGCGACCTACATGCAGGCCGTCAACATTTCGATACCGAACGCAGCGCTGCCCCACATTCAGGCGACCCTCTCGATGGCCAATGACGAGGTCGGCTGGGTGTTTTCCTCGTATATCGCCGCGAGCGCCGTCACCATGTCGATCACGCAATGGCTGGCGGGACGCTATGGGCGGAAGGTGGTCTATCAATCCGCCGTGACGATCTTCATGCTGGGTCTTGCCCTCAATACGCTGGCGATGACGTCGATCCAGTTCGTGCTGGCGCGCATCCTCCAGGGATTGGCAAGCGGGCCGCTTGCGCCGCTTTCGCTCGCGATCCTGCTCGAGGCGACAACGCCGCCGCGACATGCGCGCGTCAGCCTGGCGTGGACCGTCTGCTCGCTGCTCGGCATCAGCAGCGGCCCCGCGATAGGTGGCTGGCTCAGCGAGTATTATGGTTGGCCATCGATCTTCTACTTCAGCCTGCCGATGGCAGGTTTCGTCTTCCTGACGATCGCCCGGCAACTGAGCGAGAAGCGGACGGAGCGGAGCCAGTCCTTCGACTTCTTCGGTCTGACGACGTTCTCCGTCGGAATGATCGGGCTGCAAATGCTGCTGGATCGCGGCGAACGCCTCGAATGGTTCGCCTCGACGGAGATCTGGGTCGAAGCAATCGCCTCGGTCGTGGGATTCTATCTCTTCATCGTCCACGTCATGACGAGAAGAGAGCATTTCCTCCGCACGGCGCTGTTCAGGGACCGCAATCTGGTCCTCTCGACGGTGATCTCATTCGCGCTCGGCTTCGTCCTGCTGCCGACTCTGGCGTTGACGTCCCCGATGCTCGAGGAATTGCTCAACTACCCGGTCGACACCACCGGCTACATGACCATTCCGCGTGGCATCGCACTGGTGGGAGCGCTGGTGCTGACGAGCCTGGTTCCGGCGCAGGCCGACTATCGGCCATTTCTCATTGGCGGAATGACGTTGGTCGTCTACGCCAACTGGCTGATGCTCGGTTATTCACCGACGATGGATTGGCGGCCGGTGGTGGAGGCGGGCCTCTTGCAGGGGGCCGGTATCGGCATGTTGTTGCCGGCGCTCGCCAGGGCCGCTTTCGGCACGCTCGATCCGAAGCTTCGCCCGGAAGGCAGCGCGCTGATCAACTTGTCGCGGCTTTACGGAAGCACCATCGGCATCGCGGTGGTCCAGCTGTTCTTCTACGCCAATACGCAAGCCGTGCATATCGCACTGGCCAAGAACCTCACGCCGTACCGTGTCGCGGCTTACGTCGGAGGTTCGATCGGCAAGCCGGAGCTTGCCGCGCTCAACGGCATGGTGACGCGCCAGGCGGCCACGGTGGCGGTCATCGATCAGTTCGAGATCCTGATGTTCGCGATGCTCGTCGCGATCCCGCTCGTCTTCTTTCTCCGCAAGCCGCGTCCGGCTGGCTAATGCCGTGGAGCAGCGAAATGACATCGCATCATCAATTTCAATCACCTCGTCCCTCGCCTGTGGGGGAGCCGAGGTCAAACAAAGGAGCATCAGCATGACGACGGATTCGCTTCGCTACACCAGGATTCCCACACATGCGTCCGGGACAATCCCTGCTGTGGGATTTGGCACGCTCATTCCGGATCTGCTCGTGACCGGGAAGGCGACCAAGGCTGCATTGGAGGCAGGATTTCGTCATCTCGATTGTGCCGAGCGCTACCGCAATGAAGAGGCGGTCGGCGATGCGGTGCAGGAAGCGTTCAAGGCGGGAACACTTCGGCGCCGGGACCTGTTCGTGACGACGAAGCTATGGAACACCAATCACCGGCCGGAGCGGGTCAAGCCTGCCTTCGACGCGAGCCGTCGGCGGCTGCAAGTCGACGATATCGACTGCTACATCATCCACACCCCCTTTGCCTTTCAACCCGGAGACGAGCAGGACCCGAGAGATGAGCGCGGTCGAGTCGTCTATGATCCCGGCGTTACGCTGGCTGAGACCTGGGGCGCGATGGAGCGACTCGTCGACGAGGGGCTCTGCAAGTCGATCGGCTTGTCGGACATTACCCTGGGGAAGCTGCGCGAGATCGTTGCGGTCGCGCGGATCAGGCCTGCCATGGTGCAGGTCGAATCGCATCCGTATCTTCCTGAATGGGAGTTGCTCGACTTCTGCCGGGAGCACGGAATTGTCCTGCAGGCGTTTGCCGCCCTGGGACACGCGATGAAGCCGAACCTCCTGGCCGATCCGGTGATCACGGCGATCGCGGAACGCCTGAACAAGACGCCGGCCCAGATTGCGCTGGCATGGGCTGTCCAGCGCGGCTCCGCCTTTCTGACCACTTCGACCAATCCTCGACGTATCCAGGAGAATTTCGATATTTCGACGCTGCCTGCAGACGCCATGCGGGAGATGCGGGACAAGATCACGACCAACATCCGGTTCAATTCGGTTGTGGAGACCGGCGTGCCCGGATTCATTCCGCGGGTTGGATGAAACGCCGCCGGCAGATCCGTCAGGTCCGGAGCTGCTCGATCAAGTCCCGCGCGACGCGGATATCGGCGATGTCTGCGCCCTCGGTGAACGGCCCGCATGTGCGTTCCAGAATTGCCAGGGCCTCTGCATTCTGGCCAGCCGCGCTCATCAGACGCGCGAGGCTGGTGGCGCAGCGCAGCTGCCAGAAGGGTGCGCCCTGCTGGGCAGCAATGCCCATGGCTTCGCGAAAGCGCGCTTCGGCGTCCCCGGAATGCCGCGCGCTCTTGAGCATCAACTCGCCCTTGATGCGGATCAGCTCCGGCAAATACCAGAGCTCCTGCCGGTCGTTGCAGCGGGTCAGGATGTCCTCGATCACGTCGAGGCCACGGTCGACCTGGTCGGCCTCTCCGGAGCATGCGGCAAGCTCGCCGAGCAGGGGGAGGAAGCGCGGCAGGAAGCGTGCATCGCCGGCGCGATTGAGCTCCTCGCGCAGCAGCGGCAGGCCGGTCGCGAGATCGCCGCGCCTTGCCATGACCGCGGCGTTGAAGGCCCGCGCCCACAGACCCCACAGCCGGATGGCGTGGCGCTCGGTGTGTTCGAGCAACTCGGCGCCGTGGCGCTCCGCGGCCTCGAAATCGCCGGCCCAGAACGCGATCGGGCAGGCGGCCTGTCCGAGCACGCTGCTGAAAGTCAGCGCGTGGCCGTTGGCGCGGCCTTCCTCGATGTTTCTGGCGGCGAGCGCCTGGGCCTGGTCGGCCTGGCCCTGGAGCCACAGGATGCGGGCGCGGAAGTATTGCGTCGATATCCTGAGATCGAGTGGGAAGATCTTGGGCTTCTCTGCCAGCAAGTGCAGCGAGGCATTCACCCTGTCGATGCGCAGCCGGGCTTCGGTCTGGTCGCCGAGGAAGTGAAGTGCCACGGCCATCAGCCGGTCGCTCAGCATGATGTCGGTGCGGTCCGGCGAGTTCGCGGCGACGCTGGCAAAGCGATCGGCCAGAGCTCGTGCCTTTCCGAACTGCCCGTTGTTGAACTGGTCGATGGACAGGCCCCAGAGCGCGCGCAGGCGAAAGTCCTTGTCGTCGAGCTTTTCCGCCAGTTCAAATGTCGTCTCGAGGATCGGGCGCGCCTCTCGGGCGCGGCCCTCGCCATACATCAGCGACCAGCCGAGTGCCGACAGCAGCTGCATGCGGGTCCGGTCGTCGCCCTCGTCGCCGAGCGCGGCGAGCGCCGTCCGGGTGCGCTCGCGGCATTCGGCGAACAAGGAGAGGCGGACCCACAACGTGACCGCGGCAACCGTCAGCCTGATTCCAAGCGCCGTGTCGCCGTCGGGTGCGAAGGCCCAGTCCAGCGCCGCGCGCACGTTGTCCAGCTCTGCGCCATAGATGCCGAGCCATTCGGGCAGCGGCGTCGACGTGTCGGCGTCGGCGCGCTCGAAGAACTCCCGAAAATGCTCCGCATGGCGCTGCGCGACCTGCCTGGTTTCGCCGAGTTCGTTGAGCTTTGCGTGCGCGTAGGTGCGGGTGGTGTCGAGCAAGCGATAGCGCAGCATCCGCGAGCCTGACGGCGCGATCAGCGATTTGGCGACCAGGCTGTCGATCCCCTCGAGCGTTTCCGCTGTGCTGAGTCCGTCGCCGGCCGCGATCGTGGCAGCCGCTTCCGGTGCGAAGGGTCCGGCGAACACCGAAAGGCGCCGCAGGGTGGCACTCTCGGCCGGAGACAGCAGATCATAGCTCCAGTCGAGCGCTGCGGCGAGCGTCTGGTGACGCGGCACGGCGGTGCGTCGCCCTCGCCATTGCAGCGAGAAACGGCTGTCGAGCAGCGAGGCCGTGCCGGCGATGCCGTAGGCGTTGACGCGGCCTGCCGCAAGCTCGATCGCCAGCGCAATGCCGTCGAGGCGCCGGCAGATGCTGGCGACGAGCGGCGCTTCCTCCGCGCTGAGCTGGAACGGACCCGAGCTCTGTGCGATGCGCTCGACGAAGAGCTGAGCCGCGGGATAGGCGAGCACCTCGGCGACATCCAGGCCCTCGCGCTCGGGCGGACAGTCCAGCGGGAACAGCCGGAAGATGCGCTCGCCCTCGCTTCGGAACGACTCGCGGCTGGTCGCGAGCACGCGAAGCTGCGGCGCTTCGCGGACGATGCGCTCGACCAGCGGCGTCAGCGCGTCCAGCACGTGCTCGCAACCGTCGAAGATCACCAGGGTCGGGCCGCTCTTCAGAAATGTCAGCAGGGCCGGTGTCGGATCCTCCGCGCTGATGGTCAGTCCGAGCGCGGAGGCGATGGTGGTGGCGATATGGCTGGCATCCCTGAGCGGACCGAAGTCGACGAAGAAGACGCGCCCGCCGAAATCCTGGGAACGACGATGCCCGACGGTGACGGCGACGGCGGTCTTGCCGATGCCGCCCGGGCCGACCACGGTCATGAAGCGATGCAGCGACAGCCCGTTCGAGATCTTTTCGACGATCTCCTCCCGCCCGACCATCTTCGAGAGCTGTGCGGGAAGGGAGCGGGGCGGCAGGATGTCGATGGTCGGCTGCGCGGCGGCCGCGGCCGGCTGAGCCAACGAGGCGACAAAGCAATAGCCGCGTCCGGGCACGTTGACGACATAGCGGGCCGATTTGCCGGTATCGCCCAGCACCTTGCGCAAAGCTGCGACATGGAAGCGCAGGCTGCCCTCGTCGACATTGACGTCGGCCCAGATGCGCTTGACCAGCTCGCGCTTGTCGACGACTTCGCCGGGACGCTCGGCGAGGAAGATGAGAATGTCGAGCGCGCGGCCGCCGACATGGAGCGGCGAGCCCTCCTTCTCCAAGAGCCGGGACTTCGGAAACAGTCGAAATGGCCCAAAGGAAATGGCCGGGTCTTCGTGATGGTCTGGCACGCGCCATTGCCCCCGCAACGGGAGTCCAAAGGTATTACTTTCTGGTCTATCAGAACGAGGCGTACAGTAAACCGGCGGAAAGCGTTGGGGGCGGCCGGCAGCCCTGCGTGTACGGCTTGGGTCGACCGGGTCGCTGAAATAATACTTGAAACGGAATGGGTTAGGCTCGCGTGACCGCCTCGACAGTGACCACCGACTTCCGGAATTCGATGATGCCTTCCGTCTCGCGCCGACAGTTCGTCCATGCCTTATCGGGCGCAGCAGCGCTGGCAGCACTGTCGCGTGGCGCACATAGTGCTGATTATCCGTCCCGCCCCATTCGCCTTGTGCATCCGTACGGGGCCGGCGGGGCAGGGGACCAGATCGGGCGGCCCTGGGTGGACAAGATGTCATCGCTGCTCGGGCCGACTTTCGTCGACTATATCGGCGGTGCCGGCGGCGCGATCGGGACGGCTGCGGTCGCGCGCGAGGCGCCCGACGGCTACTCGCTGCTGCTCGGCAACGGCTCCACGCAGGTCATCATTCCCCTGACCTCGGCCAATCCCGGCTATTCCGTCGACGATTTCCGCGCCATCTACCGCTTGATCAGCACTGCGCTGGTTTTCGCCGTGCATCCGTCGCTGCCGGTCACAGACCTGCGCGAGTTGATCGCCTACGCCAAGGCCAATCCGGGAAAGCTCTCCTATGGGACGCCCGGCATCGCCACCGGAAACCATCTGGTCGGCGAATCCTTCAAGCAGCAGGCCGGCGCGCTGGATATCGTCCACGTGCCTTATCGGGGGATGTCGCAGGCGGCCAACGACCTCGTCAGCGGCCAGATCTCGCTCATCATTGGCGTGATGTCCGTTCAATTGAAGGAGCTCGGCGAGGCCGGGAAGGTCAGGCTGCTCGCGGTCACCACCGAGAAGCGGCTCAGCGGTGCGCCGGAAATTCCGACCGCCGTCGAATCCGGGATGCCGGACCTTCGCTATGAGGGATGGTTCGGCATCTTCGCACCCAGGCGCACCGATGATGCGATCATCGACCGGATTGCACAGGCGACACGGCTGGCCATGTCCGATCCGGCGCTTCTGGCGAGCTACCGCGCCCAGGGCCTGGAGCCCGATAGCGATTCAAGCCCGGAGAAATTCCAGCGCATCGTCGAGGCGACGACGGCGAGCCTGGCGCCCGTGATCAGGTCGATCGGGCTGAGCAAATTGTGAGACGACTCAGGCGCGCTGGCGCGTGACGATGCGGGCCGACAGCGTGACGAGACCCATCAGCGCGGCCAGCATCCAGAATGCCATCGGCAGTCCGCCGAGACGTGCAACGAAACCGACACCGGCAGGACCGACCAGGATTCCGGCATAGCCCGCGGTGGTGATCGCCGCGACGGCGAGCCCCGTCGGCATCACCGTCTGCCGCGCCGCCCGGCGGAACAGCACCGGCACGAGGTTCGACGCGCCGAGGCCGATCAGCAGGAAGCCGATTATGGCGACCGCGGCAACGGGCGCAGTGAGCAGGACCGCGAAGCCAGCGATTGCAATGAGGCTACCCCAGAACAACGTCGCGCGATCCCCGACGCGCGCGACGACGGCATCGCCGCCGAGCCGCCCCACCGTCATCGCGATCGAGAACACGATGTAGCCGATCCCGCCCTGCGTCTCGGAGACGAGGCCCGCGCCGATCACGAGCAGCGCGCTCCAGTCGAGCATCGCGCCTTCGACGAGGAAGGTGATGGCGCCCAGCAGCGCCAGCAGCAGCACCGAGCCATGCGGCAGCACGAACAGCGGCCCGTCCTGGACCTGCACCGAGGAAAGCAGGCGCGGCCAGCTGATCAGCATCGCGATCAGCATCAGGACCGAGCAGGTCAGCGTGCTGGCGAGCGCGCCTGTTTGCAGCGACAGCAGCGCGGTCATCAGCGCCGATCCGGCGAAGCCGCCGATGCTGAACAGGGCATGGAAACCGGACATCAGCGGACGTCCCGCGTCGCGCTCCACCTCGACCGCATGGATGTTCATGGCGACGTCGATCGAGCCGAGCGCGGCGCCGAATGCGAACAGCGCCAGCGCCAGCGTTGCGGGCGAAGCCGCAATGGCGAGCAGGGGCAGGACCAGCGCCAGACCGAACCCGCCCGCAATGATGATCGGCCTGCTGCCGTAGCGCGCGCTCACGATTCCGGTCACCAGCATCGCGATGACCGAGCCGATGCCGAGGCTGAGCAGCAGCAGTCCGAGCACGCCGTCATCGACGCCGAGCCGCGTCTTCGCGAACGGCACCAGCGGCGCCCAGCACG
>LNAP01003170.1_pt2 | contig 16945 bp, 8 predicted proteins | sample 602601 | NCBI WGS metagenome assembly LNAP01 (sample SAMN02440304, study PRJNA202911) | soil metagenome | biome: Subtropical and temperate rainforests or woodlands; isolation source: soil samples (1 kg each in a 20% v/v slurry with milli Q water) were... ... | reverse complement strand
GCTGGGCGACACGCTGCGCTTCGACATCGGCGGCATCCAGAACGACGCGCGCATCACCTCGCTGCGCAAGGTCGACTGGGGCTCGCTGCTGCCGGGCGACACGGCACTGGCTGGGCTCACCTGGCCCAGGGGCGTGCCGCTGCCCAACCGGCCGGAGCGTTCCATCAATGAAAGCAACCCGGACGTGGTGCTCCAGGCCGGCAGCCTGGTGCTGCCCCTGGGCGCGCTGATTCCGGCGGGCACCGACGTCAGGCTCGCGGCCGGGGTGGAGAAGATCAATCTGCGTGGCGGCGATGGCAAGGGACGCAACTGGGCCATAGCACAGATGCTGCCCGAGGGCTCCCAATCCTGGTCGCTCCGGGCCGTGGCGGGGGCGGACCTGCAGGCGGCGGATACGCGGCTGGTCGACCCCCATGCCACCCATGGCACCCTGCGGCTGGCTGATACGCACTACAGCTTCATCGGAAAAACCATCGTCACCATCATTGGCGGCGGGGGAGGGAGCGGCCCTCTGGTGCTGACGGAACAGGCTTCACTCGACTGGTGGGGCGATACGTCCTACGCGGGCCGCCCGGTGGAGGAATTGGCCAGCCAGTTCGGCATCGGCAACGAAGAATTTTGCAGCTACGGGAACTACTGCGTTGCGCAGGATACTCGGGTACTGACGGAGCAAGCGTCTCTGGACTGGTGGGGCGATACGTCCTACGCGGGCCGCCCGGTGGAGGAACTGGCCAGCCAGTTCGGCATCGGCAACGAAGAGTTTTGCAGCTACGGGAGCTACTGTGTCGCGCCGGATACACGGGTGCTGACGGAGCAGGCTTCTCTGGATTGGTGGGGCGATACATCCTTCGCAGGCCGCCCGGTGGAGGAATTGGCCAGCCAGTTCGGCATCGGCAACGACGAGTTTTGCAGTTACGGCAATTATTGCGCCGGTGGAGGCGGAGCCGATCCGGTCGAGGAAATCACCTACGAATACGCGTTGGGCAATGCCAGCTTCAGTGTCGTGCGCACCGGGACGGGCGACCTCGATCTGGTCAGCGGCAATGACCTGAACATGCAGTCGCTCTACGGCGTCTATACCGCCGGCACCTCCTCGCTGGACCGGGCGCAATCGCAGGCGGGCGGCTTCGACCAGCCACGCGCAGTGGCAATCAATGCCGCTACGAACCTCTCGACCGGCAAGGTACTGGGGGACGGGGCCGAGTTCGAGAAGTTCGTCGACGGTGGCGCGGACAATCTCTATCGCGCCTGGTATCCGGACCAGGGCGGCAACCTGCTGCTGTCGGTGGGCGGCGACCTGACCGGCGACGTGCTTGGCCAAAAAACCAATGCCGGTAGTGGTGGTCGGACCCAAATCGCCAGCGCCAGCGTCGGTAATTGGTTATGGCGACAAGGCTCGGGCGATGCCATCGATACGCCGATCCCCACGGCCTGGTGGATCAACTTCGGCACCTATGTGCCCTACTTGAACAGCAACGCGCTGAGCGGGTTCACCGGTTTCGGCACGCTGGGCGGTGGCAACCTGGATGTGCGGGTCGCGGGCGATGCGGGGATGCTGGCGCCGCGTGGGACCACCAGCAGCAGTATCGCCAGCCGCAGCCAGGGACTGGTGCTGGCGGTGGGGTCCACCGGGCGCATGGTGGATGGCCAACTGCTGCTGACCGGCGGTGGCGACCTGGACTTGCGTATCGGGGGCGCGCTGAACCCGTCCCTGTCGGCACGGGCGATGCGCGACGGCGGCGAGCTAACGGTTGTCCAGCGCCATGACCTGAACGGTAGCCTGGCCAACCTGCGCGGGTCGGTGCGGGCAAGCGCCGGCGCCTTCGGTGGCATCGAGCTGGTCAAAGGGTCCTTTGCGGGCATGCAGGACCCCCGTGAAGTGCGCGCCTACGATCCCTTCACCGCCACCATGGCCAGCGCCACCGGCGGGCTGGTGCTGGTGCCGGGAGATGCCACCATCAGCCTGGACGCCCGCGGCGACCTGGTGCTGGGTGGCGCCGCCGATGCCGGTCGTACACGCCAGTACAATCCTTCGGCATTCACCGATGCGGGCACCCCGCATGACGGCGCTGGCTACTCCTGGTTCAGCCTGTGGACGGACCATACCGCCATCGACCTGTTCTCGGCGGGCGGCAACCTGACGCCATCCACCCAGGCCGGCGAGCTGCAGGAAGGGGCCAGCGACAACGAGGCCCGCGGTGACATGGACTACTCGCCCACCGATGGTCGCTATGTCTATCCGTCGATCCTGCGCGCCGCTGCGGCGGGCGGCAGCCTCTACTACGGCCCCTCGGCGCTCTGGGCGGGCGGCAATGTGCTGACGGCCACGCGCTTTTCACTGTTGCTGGCACCGGGCAGCCAGGGACAACTGCAATTTCTCGCCGCCGACTCGATCTATGCCGGCGGTTATGCCATCAGCCAGTCCGGCGCCGCGATGAACGCCATTGCAACGCCTTTCGCACCAGCCTTTTCCGGGAGCGGTATCGGCAATCTTTCCGCTCAAGGGGTAGCACAGCTCAATGCATTGTTCGCCTTCGGTGCGGATAGTGCCTCGGGGGCCTCGTTGTCGGAGCCGGCGCGCTTCTATGCGGTAGGAGGCGATATCGTCGGGTTGCGCAGCGGCGAGGTTCTGACGTTAACGAGTGGTGCGCTCAAGGGACAGACCTGGTACGAAAGCGCCGGTCCGGTATGGATGCTGGCCGGGCGTGATATCGTCAGTTCCGGTACTTCACTTGAACAGCCAACCGTCATACCTGCCCAAATCGCCGATGGCACCAGCACCGGCAACCTCTTCGTCCACAACGACCCGACCGACGTCTCGATCGTCTCGGCCGGCCGCGACATCCTCTACAGCAGCTTCAATGTCGCCGGCCCCGGTACCCTGGAGATCAGCGCCGGGCGCAACATCCTGATGGAGGACCGGGCCGCGGTGACCAGCCTCGGTCCGATTGTGCCGGGTGATTCGCGCCCCGGCGCCGGCATCGTGATGCAGGCGGGCGTGGGCGCCGGCGGACTGGACTACCTCGGTTTCGTGCAACCCTACCTGGATCCGGCCAACCTGGCCGAGAGCGGCGCGCCGCTGACCGACCAGGAGGGCAAGGTGGCGCATACCTACGAGGCCGAGCTGGTCGAGTGGCTGGCCGGGCGCTACGGCTTCGCCGGCGACGCCGAGCAGGCCCTGGCCTTCTATGCGGCGCTGCCGGCCGAGCAGCAGCGCATCTTCGCCCGCCAGGTGTACTTCGCCGAGCTGCGCGAGGGCGGCCGCGAGTACAACGATGCCGACGGCCCGCGCCTGGGCAGCTACCTGCGCGGGCGCAACGCCATCGCCGCGCTATTCCCCAGCCGGGACGTGGCCGGCAACCCCATCGCCTATGGTGGCGACATCCTGATGTATGGCGGTGCCGGGGTGCACACCAACGTCGGCGGCGATATCCAGATGCTCACCCCGGGCGGTGCGCAGACCTTCGGCATCGAAGGCGAGGCGCCGCCGTCCACGGCAGGGGTGATCACCCAAGGGGCGGGGAACATCCAGTTGTATTCGCAGGGCAGCATCCTGCTGGGCCAGAGCCGCATCATGACCACCTTCGGCGGCGACATCCTGGCCTGGTCGGCCGAGGGCGACATCAACGCCGGGCGAGGCTCGAAGACCACCCTCGTCTACACGCCGCCACGGCGGATCTACGACAACTGGGGCAACGTGACCCTGTCGCCGACGGTGCCGAGCACCGGCGCCGGTATCGCCACGCTCAATCCGATTGCCGAAGTGCCGCCGGGCGACATCGACCTGCTGGCGCCGCTGGGCACCATCGACGCGGGGGAGGCGGGGATCCGGGTCTCGGGCAACGTCAACATCGCGGCGCTGCGGGTGGTGAACGCGGCCAACATTGCGGTCAAGGGCGAGTCAGTGGGCATTCCGACCATTGCAGCGGTGAACGTCGGCGCATTGACCAACGCGAGTGCTGCCGCTTCGCAGGCCGCGGGTGCGGCGCAGGAAGTGCTGCAACGCGAACGTGCATCAGCCCGTCAGAACCTGCCCTCGATCTTCACGGTGCGGGTGCTGGGGTTTGGGAATGAGCCGTCGGTAGGTGGCGAGCAAGCGCCACCGCCGAAGTCGAGGCCGCAGGCCAACGCCGCGGCGTACGACGCAACCAGTGCTGTGCAGCTGATCGGCATCGGTGAGGATTTCGATCCTGGGCAACTGGCGCGCTTAAGTGAGGCTCAACGGCGCCGCCTGCAGAACGCTCGCTAAGCCGCCTTCAACGCAAGCTCCTTGCCGTGTCTCGTCCTCAGCGGGAACCGGGCAGGGGTTGCGTTGCCCGGAATCCGTGCATGGCGTTTGATTCATCCAACCTCTCTCTATGCGAACCGCTCGTCTTTCGGCGGCCGTTGCGGTCACGCATGGAGTGGCTGTGGAGGCCAGTGCCAACGAACTCAGAGGTAGATGTGCTATGGAACTGAACGTCCCGTGTGATCTGCAAGTACCGGCATGGCCTGACTTCGGTGAGGCAGCTAACGAGCCTTCGGATGAAACACACCTCCGGCACCCGCTGCAGGAATATCTGGTGGCGAACTATGCACGTCTGCAGCAGCGCCTGGTTCATCATCTGCGCTGCCCGGATATGGCAAGCGAATGTCTGCACGACGCGTGGCTGCGCCTCGGGCATATCGAGGTGTGTGCGCCTGTACAGAACCCCGAAGCCTACATCTACCGCATGGCCTGCAACGTCGCCATGGACCGCCTGCGCAGCAACCGCCCGTGGCAGTACGCAGCCGATGCCGACGCAGAACTGGAGCATCTGGCCGATCACTCGCCCGGCCCGGAGCTGATCGCACAAGCCCGTTCAGATGTGGAAGCGGTCGAGCGTGCGATGCAGCGCCTGCCGCGCCGGCATCGCTCGGTGCTGGTCGCGCTCCGAATCGAAGAGATGACCCGCCAGGAAGTTGCGGACTGGCATCGCATCTCCCTGCGCAGCGTGGACACCGTGCTGCGCCAGGCGCTGGACTACTGCGCCGAGGCATCCGGTCAGACGGCGACGGTGGGCGGCAGTGCGCCCCGGCGGGGCATTGCTCGAAGCTGGGAGGCCAAGGCCGCTGCGGGGACCGTTGCGAATCTCGTCTGAGCTCCTCATACATAAAACCCAAGGAGACGCCTGTGCCGATGGAATCGAGACACCTGCGCTACAGCGTGGTCATGGCATCGGAACAGCCTTTCGCGGGCGCGGCGGCGCGATTGCACCTCGACCAGTCGGCGCTGTCGTGGTCGATGAGGGAATTGGCAGACGACCTGGGCGTGTGGGTGTCTGCATGAACCGGAAGGCCCCGTCGGCGGCAGCGGAAAACCGCGAGCTGGGCGACCCGGACGGACCGGGGTGCGAGCTTGCACCGCCGCACGGAGCGTGGGCCTCCCGCGTCATTGCCGAGGAAGAGATCCACCGCGGGGCGCAGCGCATCAAGGGACGCAGCGCGCAGCCGTGGCACGACCTGGGGCTGTACTACCTGCTGTTCGCCACAGGGGCGCGGCCGCTGGAGATCGCGCGGCTGGAGGTGCGCGACTACCTGGATGCCGAGGGGCGGGTGCGCCGGGTGTCCGAGTTGCGGCCGGAGGTGGCCATCACGGGCCGGGCGAGGCCGCTGTACTTCGCCAGCAGCCGGCTGGATGAGGCGCTGGAACACTACCTGAAGGAGCGCGTGGAGCAGCAGCAGGGGCTGGGAGAGACGGCTGCGTATCGGGGGCTGGACCCGACGAGCCGGCTGTTCCTGTCGAACACGGGCCGGGGGTTCGAGATCGTGCCGTATGGAGAGGGAGGGCAGAGGCGGTACCGGTGCCGGGGCATCCAGGAGACCTACGGCAAGCTGCTGCGGTACGCGGAGCTCGAGGGGGTGTCGTCGATGGGGGTGCGGCACACGGTGGCGCAGAGGTTGTATGCGCGAGGCGCGGACGAAGGGCAGGTGGGGCAGCTGCTGGGGATACGGGATCGAAGCGCGGTGCGCGAGCTGTTCCCGCGGGCGCGGCCGGCGCTGGAGGAACTGGTGCGCGAGCTGGTGTGAGGGGTGGGGCAGGAAGTGTCGTCTGGCGATGACGCATGGCGCATCAGGTTGGCCAGGAATCTGTATTGGAACGGTCACACCCTGCTGCCAGAAGGTGGCGCCACCGGCATCGATCTGCTCACGGGCGAAGCGGTCATCAACCTGACCGGTGTTGGGGCTCCCTTCAGCGTCTCTGCCGGTGTGGGCCGCAGCCGGTGGCTTAGGGTGCTGATGTCCCGCCCGCGATGCCGACAGCCGACAGTTGGTTCTGGAGGCTGATTCCGTAGGCCACTTCCTTGCGGATGAACGATGCAACTGGGCCGGGGCCAACGCCAATCATCCAGGTGCAACACGCGTGAGGGATCGCCACCCGGATAGGCCATGACATCAGGCACGGTCGCGCAGCGATAGATCCAAGCCCTGCGGGGTGCGCAGAAGCGATTTGCAAAATCCAGGTTTGTAGCTACAATGACGCCACATACATCGCAACATCCAATCAAATCCATTTCACGCTGAACTGCTAGCTCATCTAAGACGCACTACGCATCACTACACGCAATCCGAAAACCGCACGACACATACCAAACACGACGCACACAAGAATCATCGAATACGAACTCCAATACACACCGCACAACTTCGACTATGTATGTACATGCCTCTCCTCGGAAGTCAGCCGAGATTCGATCGAGAATCGAGCCTGACTTGAAAGAAAAATCTGCCGAAGTTCTAGCTGTATTGGGTCTCGACATGAGTGATGCGATCCGCTTGTTTCTGCGCCAGGTGGTGGAGGTGCGTGGTCTTCCGTTTGAAGTCCGCGTGCCGACGCCCAAGACTGTTGCAGCGATGAATGAAGCTCGAGAGATCAAAGCAGCTCGCTTCGATTCCCCCAAGGAATTGTTTGATGCCATCGAAAGCGAAGCCGGCAAGCGCAAGACGAGCGCCGCTGCCAAGGAAGTCGGACCACACAAGTCAGTTCGTAAAGGACTGGAGAAAGCTGTCCGCGTCCGGTAAACAGGACATGACTCGCCTCGTCGAGGCGATGATGTTGCTGATCAAGAACGAAGGCCCTTTGGGCGCGGAATGGAATGACCATCCGCTCAAAGGCGATTGGGAAGATCACCGCGACTGCCATGTAAAAGGCGATCTCGTGTTGATCTACCAGGTGGGCCCGGACTGGGTGATTTTTGTCCGTGTCGGTACCCACGCTGAATTGTTCAGGAACTGAGTCAAGAGGCCCCTCACGGGGCCTTTTTTTATAAGCCTGCGACGCCGTGCTCAGGCGATTGCTTTGACCATCTATTGGTATCTCCATGTCAGGCCCCACTGTCCACGGGTACCGGTGCCGGGGAATCCAGGAGACCTACGGCAAACTGCTGCGGTACGCGGAGCTGAAGGGAGTGTCGTCGATGGGGGTGCGGCACACGGTGGCGCAGAGGCTGTACGCGCGGGGTGCGGATGAGGGGCAGGTGGGCCTGCTGCTGGGGATCAGGGACCGCAGCGCGGTGCGCGAGCTGTTCCCGCGGGCGCGGCCTGCGCTGGAGGAACTGGTGCACGAGCTGGTGTGAGGGGGCACGCTTGTAACAAAGTAGTCACGCCCCGGTGCGACGATGTCAGATTCCAAAATGGTGCTCCTATCTTGCCCACCCGATCACTCCCCCTGTCACTGCTCCTGCGGCGCGGCCATGGGCATGACGTCGTTCGCGGCAATGGAGGGCGTGAGGATCGGCCGGGATGCGCCTGCACGCGGCCGGACTGACCCGCGCCGGGGTTGTGCTGTGGGTGCTGTACGGACTGGCGGGAGCGGCTGAAGACATTTCGCGGCCACCTGCTGGTGGCGTCCGGGCTGTGTCCGCGCCGGATGCCACCGGGCCGTTGTACAACTTCGATCTGCCGGCCCAGTCGCTGGCGGAGGCGCTCAAGCGCTACGCTAATCTGACCCGGCAGCCCACCTTGGTTCGCGGCGAGTTCGTGGCCGGGCGGACATCCTCGGCCGTGCGCGGCGCCTATCCCCCGGACATCGCGCTGCGACTTCTGCTTCAAGGCACGGGCCTCGTGGCCGAGAGAATCCAGGTCGATCCGACCGGTGGCTTCGTCCTGAAGCAGGCCGATGCCGCCGCTGTGGCGACGCCTCGTGCGGACAGCCTGGGGGATCTGGCCGGCTATCCCGGCCTGGTTCAGGCACGGGTCTGGCAGGCCTTGTGCGGCGACCCGCGGACAGCGCCGGGAGCCTACCGCTCGCTGTTGCGCTTTCAGATCGATGCCACCGGGCAGATCCAGCGCGTCCGGTTGCTCGGTTCGACCGGGGACGGCGGCCGCGATGCCGCCGTGCAGGCAACGCTTCAGGCGGTGCGCATGGATCGGCCGCCACCGCCGAGCCTGCCGCAGCCCCTGACTCTCTTCATCGAACCGCACCACGTGAGCGGCGGGCCGCTGTGCGGGCGCGGTGTGTCCTGAGATGGTCGAAGAGACACGCCCCGCGCTGGCCGAGTACCTGGCGCGCCACTATGTCAGCCTGAAACGGCGCTTGACGCGTGCGGTGGGCAGCAGCGACCTGGCCGGCGATGCATTGCAGGACACCTGGTTGCGGCTGCAGAGCAAGGAAGAGGATGCATCGATCCAGAGCCCGGCTGGCTATCTGCTGCGCGTGGCCCTCAACATCGCTGTGGACATCCAGCGCCGGCAGACCCGCTCGCTGTCGCTGGAAGAAATCAGCGAGCTGCAGTTGATCGCCGATCCGGCGCCCGGTCCGGCGCAGACGATCGAAGCACGGTCGGAGGTGGAGTCCCTGCTGGAGCGGGTCCACCGGATGCCCAAGCGCCGGCGGGACATCTTCCTGCTGGTGCATTGGGAAGACATGCCGCACAAGGAGGTGGCCGAGCAGTTGGGGGTTTCGCTGCGGACCGTCGCCTACGAACTGAAGCACGCTCACGAGGCGCTCAACGCCGCGATGAACCATGAGAAAAAATAGTTGCACATGCCCGGGGGGCTCACTCGTCCTAGAGAGTGAGCAACTCGATGACGCCTATCCCGATCCGGCATGCCCCCGCTTGCGGGGGGGCGCATGGCCGGATGGCATGACGCGATGAAGACCGGCGCCGACGATCAGGCACGTGATTCCGAGACCTTGCAGAAGCAGGCCTGGGTATGGCTGCGCATGATCAATGCGGGCAATGTCAAGGCGTGGGAAGCCGAAGGCTTCAAGCGTTGGCTGCGAACCAGTGCGGCGCACCAGGCGGCGTACGAGGAGGCCAGGCAGCGCTGGGCCGTACTCAAGCCGCTGGCGGGCGAGGTGCTGCGCACCCATCCCGAAGCCTCCCAGCGGCATCGACGCAACCTGCAAAAGTCCCAACCGGGTCGCCGTGCCTTCCTCGGTGCGGCGGTGAGCGCGGCGGCGGTGGCTGGCGTCGCCATTGCCTATCCGCCGGTAGGCCTGTGGCCGGCGCCCGGCGAATGGGGTGCGGACGTCCGCACCGCGACCGGCGAGCAACGCGCGCTCACGCTGGCCCAGAGCGTGGTCACGCTGAACACCAAGACCAGCATCCGCCATCGTGCGGAAGGTGTTGAAGCCAACGGCATCGACCTGTTGAGCGGCGAAGCCGCGATCGACCTCGCAGGCAGTGGCACGCCCTTCCTGGTCACGGCCGGGTTGGGGCGCAGCATGGCGACAGCCGGGCGGTTCGAGGTGCGCTACCTGGACGGCTGGGCTTGCGTGACCTGCATCGAAGGGGCCGTGCAGGTGGAGCACCCTGCCGGCAGCCGCACGCTGCAGGCGCGGCAACAAACGCGCTACGACGACCGTTCGATCAACAGCGTCGATGCGGCCGAACCGGATACGGTATCGGCCTGGCGCAAGGGCGAACTGGTGTTCAACGACACCCCGCTGATCGACGTGCTTGCGGAGATCAATCGCTACCGGCCCGGCCAGGTCGTGCTGATGAACAACGACGTGCGCGACAAGCCCGTGGTCGGCAGTTTCTTCATCGCATCACTGGACCGGGCGCTGACCCAGTTGCAGCACACTTTCGATTTGCATGCCCGGTCACTGCCTGCCGGCCTGCTCATCCTGAGCTGATCGACCACCGGATGCATGACCGTTTGGTGACGCGACGGATGCGTCGCCCGCGTTGCCACGTATGCGCGTGACGCGGAATTCGGTGTTGGAGACTTTCTGAGGTTTCCCAGAAAAATAGTTTGCACGTGGGTGGGGTCGCCGCTCGTCTTAATGCATCGGATAGACCGAGCACTGCCATCAGACAGTCAGCGCTATCCGTAACTCTTTGGACGCGGCTGGCCGGCGCAAGACGGACAGCCGGATCGGCATCGACTCAACTTCGGCAGGAACTCTCATGACCACACGGGCGCGCAACGGCAGGGATCGAAAATCGATACGCGGAGAAGAGAAGGTTTTCAGGATGGCGCCGATGGCGCGCGCCATTGCCTTGACGTTGGCCGCCGGCGGGATGGTCGGTGCCGCACATGCACAGCGCGCCTTCAGCCCGGCATGGTTTGCCGACAAGGGAGCGATTCAGAACACCGCGGCGCAGACGGGCCGGTTGCCCAACGGCCTGCCCTCCTCGTCGCTGACCAGTCCCCAGGGCCAGCAGCAGCGCGCCAACGAGCAACTGCAGCGCTCCATCGGCAACCTGAATCTGGCCGCGCGCGGCATCGCGGCGCAGCAGGCCGCGCAGGCGGCGGCGCGCCAGGCGGCGATGAACGACCCCTCCGTGCCCGACGGCCTGGGCGAAGGCGGCCTGAAGGTCGATACGAACAGCCTCACCGCCGGCTGGCTCAACGCCAAGGACCCGACGCAGACGGTGGTCGATGGGCGCACCACGGTGGCCATCGCGCAGACGGCCGACAAGGCGATCCTGAACTGGGAGACCTTCAACGTGGGTCGCAACACCACGGTCAACTTCGACCAGGCGACCTACGATGCCAGCGGCCAGCGCACGGCGCAGACCGGCTGGGCTGTGCTCAACAAGGTCAACGACCCGCTGGCGCGCCCAAGCCAGATCCAGGGCCAGATCAAGGCCGACGGCACCGTGATGATCGTCAACCGCAACGGCGTCGTGTTCGAGGGCAGCAGCCAGGTGAACGTGCGCAACCTGGTCGCTGCCGCCGCCGACATCAGTGATCCCCAGTTCAAGGACCGGGGCCTGTACAACGGCAGCAGCCCCACCTTCACCGATGCGGCCGGCAAGGTCACGATCGAACGTGGTGCGCTGATCCAGACCGCGCCCCCGGCGAACTCCACCACCGGCGGCGGCTACGTGCTGCTGTTGGGCAAGGAAGTGGAGAACGCCGGCACGCTGTCGGCGGCCAAGGGCCAGGTGGCGCTGGCCGCGGGCGACAGCTTCGTCATCCGCAAGGGCCTGGGCACCGAGGGCAACCAGGCCTCCACCACGCGCGGCAACGAAGTGATCGCCAGCGGCAGCGGCACGGTGGTCAACACAGGCCTGATCCAGGCCCCCACGGGCGACATCACCCTCACCGCCAGCGAGGTGCGCCAGGAAGGCGTCGCGCTGGCCACCACCTCGGTGGACGTGCGCGGCACGGTGCACCTGAACGCGGGCGGCGCGGATGGCAAGGTCATCCTCGGCAAGGACAGCATCACCGCCGTCCTGCTGGAAGACACCAACGCCACCGCGCTGGACAGCCAGCGCGACAGCCTGATGGGGCCGGCGGTAGCCAACGTCAACAGCGACATCGTGCCGGGCGACAAGTACCGGCGCGATCTGTCGTTGATAGAGATCACGAGCAGCGCCACGGTGGACTTCGAGGCCGACTCGCTGACGCTGGCCACGGGTGGGCAGATCGGCGTGGAGGCGGCCGCTCGCACACTGGTGCGCGAGGGCGCCGTGCTGGACGTCTCGGGTGCCATCGGGGTGCGGGTGGCGATGGAGGCCAACAACGTCGAGATCAACGTGCAGGGCAACGAGCAGCGCGACGCGCCGGTCAACCGCGACAGCAGGAACCTCAACAACACCGACATCTGGATCGACCGCCGCGCGCTGGTCTACGTGCCCGCCGGCACCAACGGCTACGCGACGGACCGCTGGTACACCGCCGGCGGTCTGCTGGAAGTCGGCGGCTATCTGGGCACCCAGGGCCATGGCGTGGGCGAGTGGATGGCGCAAGGCGGCACGGTGAGCTTCGCCGGCAACGACGTCGTCACCCAGCAGGGCTCGCAGATCAACCTCTCGGGCGGCACGCTGGACGTGCAGACCGGCAGCATCCGGCAAAGCTGGCTCAAGGGCTCGGATGGTCGGTTGTACGAAGTGTCCAAGGCCCCGGGTGACCTGCTCTACACCGGGCTCTACAAGGGCTTCGAGGACAGCAGCGAGCGCTGGAATGTCACGGACTACTACTACAACCCGCTGATCGCGCCGCAAAGCCGGCTGGAGAACGGCTACACCGTGGGCCGCGATGCGGGCACGCTGGTGATCGGCACGAAGAGCGCGGTGCTCGAAGGCCAGATCGTGGGCGACACCTTCCAGGGTGAGCGCCAGACCCAGGCTCCACAGGCCGGGCTGGACGGCTACAACCAGTCGCAGAAGGCGGTGGCGCGCGGCGGCCAACTTGTGATTGGCAGCTACGTCCCCTATTACGTCAAGGACAGCGGCACGCTGCAGCACCGGCTGACGGCCGATGCGAACACGGTACAGGACGTGATCCTGGGCACGACGGCCGAGCAGATCGCGGCGGGGCTGGACCTGAGCACCGCGCTGCCGGCAGAGTGGCAGGGCACGCTGTTCCTCGACACCGAGCAGTTGAATGGGTTCGGGCTGGGAAGCGTCAAGATCGCGGCGCGCAACAGCATCACGGTCGAGAACGATCTGGCGGTGGGCCACGGGGGCGAGATCACGCTGTACGGGCCGAAGGTGGATGTGAATGCCGACCTCACCAGCCATGGCGGCACGATCCGTTTGGGCGATGTGCTGAAACAGGTCAGTGCCAACTTGCGAATCGAGGACACCACTCTTGCCGCGCCGGCTGGGATGACCGCTGGAGTGACGGTGGCCGAAGGTGTGATGCTCCATGCGAGCGGCCTGTGGAGCAATTTGCTGTTGGACGGGGAGAACATCGCCAACATGCCGTACCAGGATGGCGGTAGCGTGTCGATCCGCAGCACGGGCACGATCACGCTGGCAGTAGACAGCCTGATCGATGTCTCCAGCGGCGCTGCAGTGCTGCCCAAGTTCAAGCAGCAAGGCGGCCGCGGGGGTGATGTGCTGCTGGAGGTGGCCCATGGCGGCGGCGCGCATGCGCTGGAACTGAGCGGTGAATTGCGCGGCTACGGCGTCAAGGGCGGTGGCACGCTGGATCTGCGTGCCCAGCGCGTGCAGATTGGTGGAAACGCTTCCGTTGAAGCGGGCACGCTGGTTCTGGACGAGACGTTCTTCAACAAGGGCTTCTCGGCCTACGACATCACCGGTAACCAGGGGCTGGCCGTCAGCGACGGCACCCAGCTGGACGTCAGCATGCCGGTGTACCGTTTCGGCGAGAACATCCAGGACGCGGCGACCGGCAGCGCGCCGCAGGCGCTGTTGTCGCTTTGGACCCCGGAGCTGTATCAGCAGGACCCGGTCAAGGGCCAGTTGAGCCAGCGCGCTGGCGCCAGCCTGACCCTGCAGACCGGCGGACTCGGTTCCAGTGCTGCCGATATCGCCAGCGTGGCCCTGGACATCGGACAGGGCGCCACCGTGCGGGTGGACAATGGCCAGTCCATCGCCTTGCGCGGGATCGGCCAGATCAGCGTCGATGGTCACTTGATCGCCCATGGCGGCAAGGTCTCGATCGGTGCTGTGCACTCGCCGCTGGACACCGAGAAACTGGCCAGTACTCATCAGCGCTCGATCCTGCTGGGGCACGATGCCCTGGTGGATGTTTCCGGCTATGTGGTCAGTGCCCTGGATACCCAGGGCCGGCGCTACGGCAAGGTCGGTGACGGTGGCAGCATCGTCATTGGCGGTGCCCTGGACCCGGCCACTGGCCGCGCGGTGGCACCGGATCTGTTCGTGCAGCTCAAGGCCGGTTCGCGCCTCGAGGCCTCTGGCGCCCAGGCTGCCCTGGACATCAAGGGCGCCGGTCCGATGACCCTGGCCAGCAATGGCGGCAGTATCAGCCTCAGCTCGCTCAATGGCCTGTACCTGGACGGCGACCTGCGCGCCGCAGCCGGTGGCCAGGGGGCGGCGGGCGGCAGTCTGGCGGTGGCCCTGGAGACGGCTTCCTATGATGGCGACCTACTGGACAGCGATGCGCCCTTGGTACCACGGGAACTGCTGCTCAGCCAGCGCCGCCGGGCCCTCGATGGCACAACCTCGGGGCCGTTGGCCTATGGACAGGGCCATTTCAGCGTGGAGCAGGTCGACGCCGGTGGCTTTGGCAACCTGGCCTTGCTGAGCAACGGCCAGATCAGTTTCGACGGCGATGTCGATCTGGCCCTGGGCCAGAGCCTGCAGCTGTATTCGGCCTCCCTGGGCCTGGCCCAGGGCGCGGCGGCCGATACCCGGGTCAGGCTCAGTGCGCCTTATGTGCGGCTGGCGGGGGCTGCCCGGAATAATAATGGCTCCCCGGGGGTGAGGGTACCCGTGGTGCGCGGTGGCAGTTCGACCCAGGCGACCCAGGCGCAGTTGGTCGTGGCCAGCCAGTTGCTGGATATCCGCGATGAAGTCAGCCTCGGTGCCCATGGCGACATCAACCTGCGCAGTGGCCTGTTGCCGCTGGACCAGCGCGGCTTCGCCACGATGGACGTGCGCAGCGCCGGGGACATGCGTATGCTGCGCCCCAGCAGCAGCACAATCTCCTTTACTCGCCTGAACACCCCAGGCGACCTGAACCTGACGGTGGCGCAGCTTTACCCGGAGACTCTGGCCCGTGCCGAGATCCGCGCCCGCCACCTGAGCATCGGTCGCAGCAGCGCCCAGGACCCCGGCGTGCCCTACTCGGCCTATGGCTACCTGCAGCTGTCCGCCCAGAGCATCGATCAGGGCGGGGTGGTTCGCGCGCCCCAGGGCAGCCTGGTGCTGGGCTTCAGCAATGGCCCGCAAGATAACAGCTCAATCATTCGCCTGCTGCCCGGCAGCCTGACCTCCCTGAGCGCGGCGGGGCTGGTGATGCCCTTTGGCGGTACGGTGGACGGCCAGACCTGGACCCAGGACGGCAAGCCGCTGGGCGAGAGCATACTCGATCCCTTCCTGGCTTCCGACTGGCTGACCCTGACGATGTTGGGGCAGTCGATCGATGTCCAGAACGGTGCCGTGGTGGACCTGTCGGGCGGTGGCGAACTGACCGGCGCGGGCTTTGTCTCCGGGCGTGGCGGTTCCACCGATGCCCGTTTCAACCCCTTGGTGCAGATCGGCGCCGACGGTCGTTTCAGCCTGCCGGGACTGGCCAGCAATCCGGTCTACGCCATTGTGCCCGGCAGCCAGGCCGGTTATGCCCCTGGCGCCGGGCAGAGCGGCGCCCTGGACCCGCTGATCGGCCAGCAGATCACCCTGGAGGCCGGGGTGCCGGGATTGGCGCCGGGGGTCTATACCCTGTTGCCGGCGAACTACGCGCTGCTGCCGGGGGCGTTCCGGGTCGAGCTCAATGGCGGTGCCGGCCTGGCTGCCCAACAGCCGGGCCTGGCCATGGCCAATGGCTCCTGGAGTACCTCGGGGCTCGGCACCGGGATCCAGGACAGCCTGTCGCGCCAGGTGATCCTGACCTCGGCCGATGTGCTGCGCCGCTATTCCCAATACAACGAAACTTCCCTGGCTCAATTCCTCGTCAGCGACGCGGCGCGCCTGGGCATTCCCCGCGCCGCTCTGACAGCCGACGCCAAGGGCCTGACCCTGAATCTGCTGCGGAACCAGACCGGGCAACCGTCCTTCACTTATGCCGGCACCAGTCGTTTCAGCCCGGACAAGGGCGGCTACGGGATCGTCGCCAGTGTGCTGAGCCAGAGTTCCCAGATGGAGATCGTCGCGGACGGCCCCAGCGCGGGCTTTACCGGCACTTCGATCGACGCGGCGCAGCTCAATGCCCTGGACGCGGCCAGCCTGCGTATCGGCGGCACCGGTACCCGCCAGTATGGCCAGGGCGGCAATTACATCGCCTTCAGTTCCAACCTGAGTGACCTGACCTTGCGCTCGGGGGCGGTGTTGTCGGCGCCCGAAGTGATGCTCCTCAGTGGCCGGACCAATGGCGGCATTGTGGTGGAGCAGGGCGCCGGGATCGATACCTTGGGTCGCGGCGCCAGTGCCTACGATTCCCGCGATGGCTTTATCTACGACCCCGGCAGGACCAGTCTGCTGGCGGTGTCCAACGGCTGGCTCGACCTGCTGCCGCCGACCCCGGCGCAGAACGGTCAGGCGGGCCCGGGCAGCATTCGCATCGGCAGCTGTGCCGGCAGTTGCAGCGGCGTGACCCAGTTGTATTCCGAAGGCACCCTGGCCGCGGCCACCGATAACCTGTTCGAACTGGGGGACGAGGTGCGTTATGGCACCCGCAACCTGACCCTGGCGGTAGGTGGTATCAATGTCGGCAGCAGCCAGAGCCTGGCCGAAGCCGCCGCGGGCAATACCCTGGCATCCGGCCTGACCCTCAACCAGCAGGTGCTCGACCGGCTGTTGCGCGGTGACCGCGAGCGCGGCGCGCCGGCCCTGGAAACCCTGACCCTGAATGCCCGGGATTCGCTGAACTTCTATGGCTCGACGCAGTTGAGCACCCTGGACCCGGTCACTGGCGAATCCAGCTTGAGCCGCCTGATCCTGGGCACCCCGGTGATCTACGGTCATGGCGGCGCCGAGGACGTGGCCAGCATTCGCACCGCCAACCTGATCTGGAACGGCACGGCCGGGCTGCCAGGCACGGTGATCAACCAGGGCGCCGGTACCGGCAGCGGCCGCCTGGAGCTGGCCGCCGAGCGCAT
>LNAP01002830.1_pt1 | contig 16945 bp, 17 predicted proteins | sample 602601 | NCBI WGS metagenome assembly LNAP01 (sample SAMN02440304, study PRJNA202911) | soil metagenome | biome: Subtropical and temperate rainforests or woodlands; isolation source: soil samples (1 kg each in a 20% v/v slurry with milli Q water) were... ... | reverse complement strand
CGGCACTGGCAAGGCCGCCGGCACGCGGCGACCCGTGCGCCCCGGCGGCAAGACGCAGCGGTTCACGACCAAGGGTCTGCGGGTGATGAAGTAGGCAAGAGCCGGATCAGGTCGGTTCGGCCGCGGCTATTGTGCCGCCCAAAACAAAAATCTCGAAAACAACCCCATGCACAGTAGACGGCATGAGCGGAATCAATGGCTTGCGGATTTGACGAAAAAATTGACCCGTCGGGCAAACAGTCGTTGCGCCGTCGGGCAAAACAGGCGCATGATGGGACTATCGGCAGGGTTGCCAGTTAGCGGCTAATCATACGGCGTCAGCGCGATTAGCGTCCCGGACAATTACACAGATCATCGATCCTTGCTTCACCTCCGCGCAAAATGAAGCCGGAGGCGGCTTCCGTATCGTCATGGGGGCGCGGCCCGTTTCATCAAGACTAGATATGTGACGATCTCATTGGATGACCAGCGCGAGGGCAAATAGGCGCAGGCCATAGAAAAACGCATGATCGGCAAATGTATCCGGTTAAACACACCATCACAGATTGTGGTTTACCGGCGGCCGTCAACCACGAATCAGCGTTGCCGCAGGGCAACGAATATGGTTCCTTAATTTTATTGGGGCGCATTCACGATTGCGTGACTGAACCTTTACCCCGCATTCAGAGTCATTCTGCTAAGCAAGGGTACGGACAATCGTGAACAAAGATGGAACGGAAGCCAAAAATGGCAGAAGTCATTTTTACGGGCACGATCCGCACGATTACACACGACGGGCGTAGCGGCGTGGTCCAGCTCGATCAACGAATTTCCGGTTTAGATTTTGCGGTTATTTCTCCGACCACACGCGGTCGGGTTTCGCTGATGAATGGCGTTGGCCATCTCAGCGAAGGTACACATGTGTCCGGCACGGCGGAGGTCGGAAGCGAGGCGCTCCGAGCCCTGTCTGTGAAGGCCGACGAATAAGCAGTGACCGAGGGATATTCCTGGGTCTCTGACGGCAATATCGTAGGTGAAATTTCAAATAAGGCCCTTGCGGCTGAACTTGGAAAGGCGGCACCTTCCGCCTTTCGCAAGGTGTTTTGGTCCTCCGAGACCCTAGTTCCTTCACCAGAACACCTCGAAATCGGAGATGTGATCCTCTCCGGATATCCAAAAAATTCGAACGGGAGGCATAAGTGGCATCCCGTGAGATCAGGCCAGTTGCGTGCTGGATGTGACGCGGATTGCTGTCACTGGACGCACGCTATGCTGTACGTTGGAGACCTGCACGTTGCTGAGTCAAATAAGCCGATTAGATTCCGGACCGGAGTTAGCTTGGCTCCTCTTACTAGGGATGCACACAAGTGCGAATTCCTTGTTCTCCGATACAAGGACGCCTCCTTTTTAGAGGCTCGGCACGAGATAGTACGTTACGCCTTGCTGAATACCCATGTCGCTCCGCGTGGATATGATCTCTTTGGAGCTATTAGTTCAGCTTTCCGATGGAGGCCGACTGGGACCGACCACGATAGCAAAATCTTTTGTAGCGAATTCATTTTGGAGTGCTTCGCTATTAGTGGGACTTACATGGTGCAAGACTTGGTCGAAGTGAAACATAGCCCAAACAGGTTCTTTCTGCCGGCCCATCTTGCAAAGGATAGTCGGTTCGAGCAGATACCGATGAAGTATGTACGAGTCAGCCACAGTGCTCATTCAGAGCCATCTGCCGAAATTTCAAACAGAGGCACGGCCTAGGACGACGTCGAACGAACTGAGTCACGACTGCGTTGGCAGTGGCTACACTCATCGTTACGAACCCGCGCCGGGTGAGGGTTCTCTCCTCTTGGGGGTTCTCGCCTGGCGAGGCACCCTCTCCCCAACCCTCTCCCGCAAGCGGGAGAGGGAGCGCACCTTCCTCGCGGCGCGCAATCGGAGCCGCTCTCATTCGCGCGGCACGGGTGGTCCCCACTCACCCGTAATACCGCTCCAGCAGGCTTCTCTCCACCTTGCAGATATACGTGTATTTCGGATTGACCACTTGCGTGCAGCGGGCTTCCGCGATCTGGCCCAGCAGCATGTAGCCTTCGGCCGCCGGGATCTTCCAGTCGTCCTCCATCCAGTAGACCATCTCCTCGAACGCGATGCGCATCGCGTCTTCGAGCGGGCGGGCGCATCCGAGGGTGCAGATGTGGGTCGCCGTTTCGATGCGCGGGTGGTTCAGCCTCGCGGGGGCCTTGGCCAGCGAGACCTTGACGGTGAGGTTGGCCGCGATCTCGATCGCGCCCATGCCGTTGCATTCGCCGTCGCCCTGGATGGCGTGGCAATCGCCCAGGAAGAGATGCGCGCCGTCCTTGTTGACGCGGAAGAAGATGCTGTTGCCCGTGGTGATCTCCTGGACGTCCATGTTGCCGCCATGCGTCCCATTGTCGACGGTGAGAACCGCGCCGTGCACCGGGGCGACACCGGCCACGCCGATCATCGGCTTGACCGGCAGGCGGAGATGCTCGTTCCAGTGCACGTGGCCGTCCTTGACCTCGACGACGCGGGTCTGGATGCCGAACTCCTTGCGCCTGACCCAATCGGGAAACATGCCGATGCCCGGCCAGAGTGCGGTGAAACCGAGCTTGTCGAGCTCCATGTCCACGACATCGATGCGCAGCATGTCGCCGGGCCTGGCACCGCGCACCTCGATCGGACCGGTGGCGCCGTTGACGAACGGCATCGTCACGTCGGCTTCGGTCAATTGCTGTCCGAGATGACGGATGGTGCCGTCATTGGCGTTGATGGCGCATTCCACCACGAAGGTTTCGCCGGGTTCGACGCTCGCGATGAACTTGTCGTCGCCGGACAGCGCGTATTTGATGTTGCCGGCCTTGCTGATGCGCTTGGACATGGTCACTCCATGGACAGTTGCGGATGCGATGGGGTTGATTTGCGATGCGGGTGAGGTCGGAGGCGATCTGCCCTATGCCTGTCGGCGCCAGGGCATCAGCAGCCGTTCGATCTTGCCGACCAGCCAGGTGAGAACCAGCGCGAGCACGATCGTCACGACGAGTGCGGCGAAGACCTTGGGAATGATGTAGAGCGACCCGGCCTTGAAGATGGCATGTCCCAGGCCCTCGGAGGACGACATGAACTCGCCGACGATCGCGCCGATCAGCGCAAAGCCGACCGTCAGCTTCAGCCCCGCAAAGATATCGGTGAGCGACGCCGGGATCACGAGCTTCCGGAAGATCTGGAATTTCGACGCGCCCAGGGTTTTCATGAGATTGATCTGGTCTCCATCGACGCCGACCGCGCCCTTGTAGGACGTCACCAGCGCAACAATCACCACCGACAGGGTCGACATCGCGACCTTCGAGACCAGTCCGGTGCCGAACCAGATGATCACGATGGGCGCTAGCGCGATGATGGGGATCGAGCCGAGCGCGATGACGAACGGTTCGACCACCCGGGACACGAAACGCGAATACCAGAGCGACAGGCCGAGCAGAGTGCCGACCAAATTGCCCATGAAGAAGCCGAGCAGGGTCTCCATGCCGGTGACCGCCGCATCGCGCCACAGGCTGCCGTCCTGCGCCATCTGCATCAGGAAGCCCGCGATCGCCGACGGCGATCCGAACATGAATGCGGCTGGGCTGCCCTTCGGCGTGGCGCGTTCCCACAGGACAAGACAAGCGGCCAGAACGAGAATTTGGGTCGCCAGCACGGCGATGCCGAAGCGCAAGCGCGTCCACTTCGCACGGGCCACCGGCGAGGGACCGCTTCCGGCAGGCTTCGACGCGTCAACCATGCTGGTCTCGATATCCGTCGTCATTGGATCGCGACGTCGAGATCGGCCCAGATACGCCGGACGTAGCGGCTGAAATCCGGGTTTTCGCGCAGTGAGATGACGTCGGCGCGATCAGGGCCGAGCTCGATTTCATAAGCCGCCTTCACCGCAGTCGGCCGCCGCGTCAGCACGATGACGCGATCCGCGATCGAAACCGCCTCCTCGATGTCATGGGTGATGAGCAACATCGAGCGCCCGCCTTTGCGGACCAGACTGACCATGTCGCTCTCGATGAGCAGCTTGGTCTGAAAATCGAGTGCGGCGAACGGCTCGTCCAGCAGCAGCACGTCCGGATCGTTCACCAGCGTGCGTGCCAGGGCGACCCGCTGCCGCATGCCGCCCGACAACGTCGCGGGATAGTGGTCTGCGAACCCATGCAGTCCAAGCTGGTCGAGCATGGCCCGGCTGCGGTCTTCGGCCTCGGCAGCAGCAACACCGCGGATCTCAAGGCCGAGCATGGTGTTGGAGAGCGCCGTGCGCCACGGGAACAGGAGGTCCTTCTGCAGCATGTAGCCGACGTTTTGCGGCTGACCGACGACCTGCCGGCCGTGCCAGCGGATGCGCCCGGCATCCGGCGCCAGCAGACCGCAGAGCGTGTTGAGCAATGTGGTCTTGCCGCAGCCGGAGGGACCGACAATGCTGACGATCTCCCCCTTGCGCAGCGTCAGGCTGAGATCGGCAATGACGGGCACGACCTGGCCGTTGAAGTCGTAGCCTTTGGCAACGTGTTCAACCACGAGCGGGAGGGCGGTGCCGTTCACGGCCTCGCCCTCACCAGGCCTTGCGTATGTGGCAGCCTCAACGCTCATTTCAGGCTGGCAATCGCCTTTTCGGCAAACGAGTTGTCGATGATCTGATCGAACGGGACCGATCCCTTGGCGTTGCCGAGGTAGATCTGCATGTCCATCAGGTTCTTCCACTGATCCTGCTTGGTGATGACCGACTGCGCCGGGATGAGATATTGCAGCTCGGCGTCGATCGCCTTGTCGACGACTTCGCCGGGAAGATCGGGGAATTCCTTGCGCGCGACCTCCTTGGCGAAGGCGGGATCGGCGTAGGTCTTGCGCGAGGCCTCCTCGAAGGACGTGACCAGCGCCTGTACCATTGCAGGGTCCTTCTGGAGCGTCGAGGGCAGCACCATGATGCCGGTATTGCAGAACGGCCCGACATAGTTCGAAAAGTCGAATACGACCTTGGCGCCTTGCGCCTCCGCGGCGGCGACGCTCGGCTGATAGGCGACCGCCATGTCGGCCTGCCCGGCCAGCATCGCCGCGATCTCGGTGCCGGGATTGACCGGAACGATCGTGGCGTCGGTGCCGAGCTTCAGGCCGGCTTTCTCCAGCATCCGCTTGGTGACGCTGAAATTGGTGTTGGGCTCGGGCGAGGTGACGATCTTGAGACCCTTGAACTCCTTGGGGTCGGTGATCGGCTTGAGCGTCTTGGACACCCCAAAATAGTGCGCGCGCTGCACGACCGTGCCGACCACGACGCCGGGGCCGCCATTCTCGCGGGAGATCTGTGCCATGGTGGCATCGCCGATCGCAAAATCCGCGGAGCCACCGAGCACGGCCGCAAAGGTCTGGGTGTCGCCGCCGGCGGCGGTCACCTTCATGTCGAGACCATTTTTCTTGAAGATGCCGGCATGCATGCCGACGTAGAGGTTGATGTAGCCCAGATTGTGCACGGCCTCACTGAAGCGAACGGTCTTGAGCTCGGCGGCGGAGGCGATGCGGGATCCGAGCAGGGGCGCGGCACCGATTCCGGCGGCGACAACGGACGACGCGGCAAGGAAGGTGCGGCGGCTGAGCGCACGGCTGCTCGGCGGAGCGGGACGAACACGGTCGGTCATGGCGCTGACTTCTCCAGGGAAATGCTGACGGGGCAGCTCAAAGACTAGGCGCCGACTGCTCCGCATCAAGCCGAAATATGCGACGCGATTTGCTTGCGATTTGGCTCGGCCTCTCAATATGTCACGCCATTGACGCAGAGTGCCGGTGCATAGCCTCAAGACGCGGCTTTGCTGCCCGCCGCATCATCGCGCTGCCGAATTCAGCACCGCGTGCGAGCGGTTTTCGTCATTTCTGACATTTTGACTGCATAAAAGATTCGCAGACCGCATAGCGTATCGCCACGCCCGTCCGCGCGTGCCGCGCGCGACTACGGATTGACGCGCACCGATGAGAAGCGGCCGGTCAAGGCCCCTCCGCATTTTTCGGCCGCGATGCGGCTTGCCCGGGTCGGCTCGCGCGGCGCCGCCGGTGACTGCGAGGGAACATCGTCCTTCCCGGCACCGCCCTCCGCCTTGCGCAGAAGTGCGAAGAGATTGTTGACCAGCCCGCGCAGACGCAGATTCTCCGATTTCAGGTCGTTCATCTGCTGGACGGCGGGAACATCGAGAGTGCCGAAGCTGCGACGCCACCGATAGAAGGTACGTTCCGTGATGCCGGCGGTCTTGCAGATTTCCGCAATGGACACCCCGGAACTCGCCTCGGCGAGGAGGTGAATGATCTCATTCTCGGTGAATCGGGATCGCCTCATCGCTCTCTCCATCGGCCCGTCATTTGCAGAGGCTCGAACGCCGGCCCCGCGCTGGGCCTGAGGTCAGTATAGCCCAGGGATCGCCGGCGCCTAGAATATCCGAGGACGATTTTGCCGGTCGCAGCCGTGGCGATCCCTGGCGGATTGCCCTTGGAGCCAACGAGTGCCCTGAACCGCCACGTCTGGAGTTGTCCAATGCAGCGCCGCCACGAGATCCCCGCCACGCCCGAAAACATGGTTTGGGGCTATCTGGACTGCAACACGCCGCCTGTCCTCGAAGTCAGTTCCGGCGACAGCGTGACGCTGCACAGCTTTCCGGCTGGAGGACGAGAGACGCTGCCGGACGATCGGTCCCTTGTTCCCGAAGACTATCTGCTCGCCCTGGACACGATGCAGCCCGGGCCGGGGCCTCACTTCATCACAGGGCCCGTCTATGTGCGCGGGGCCAATGTCGGCGATACGCTCCAGGTCGACATCCTCGACGTGAAGGTGCGCCAGGACTGGGGCTTCGTGTCGATCCTGCCCCTGCTCGGAACGCTGCCGGACGAGTTCACGGATTATGAAACGATCCATCCCGTGATCGACCGCAAGCGCGAGGTCTGCATCATGCCGTGGGGCACGGAGATTCCGCTCGCTCCCTTTTTCGGCATCATCGCCACGGCCCCGCCACCGAGCTGGGGCCGCTGCGGCTCGCCCGTTCCACGCGCGTTCGGCGGCAACATGGACAACAAGGAGCTGCGGGCCGGCACGACGCTGTATCTACCGGTGTTCAACGAGGGCGCATTGTTCTTCGCCGGCGACGGCCACGGCGTGCAGGGTGATGGTGAAGTCTGCATCACCGCGCTCGAGACCGGCGTCACCGGGACGTTCCGCCTGACCGTGCGCAAGGACATGGATATCAAATGGCCCTTTGCCGAGAGCGCGACACATCTCATGTCGATCGGCCTCGACGAGGATCTCGACGATGCCGCCAAGCAGGCGGTCCGGGAAATGGTCAAGCATGTCTGCGCACGGACGAACCGAACGCGCAACGAGGCCTACATGCTGTGTTCGCTGGCCGGCAATCTGCGCGTCACGCAGCTCGTCGACGGCAACAAGGGAATCCACATGCTGCTGCCGAAGGCGCTGCTGTAGCCGGCTCGTCCGAGCGCCGGAAATCGATCCCAAACAGGGCTATCGCCGGCGTGGCTCGCCAAGCGTTGCCGACGGCTTGACGTTTGCTTCTTATGTAACTTATAAAGTTACATGAAACGAGATAGTCGCTTATCGGGCGTGCTGCACGTGCTGTTGCACATGGCGCAGCAGCCCGGACCCTTCACGTCCGAGACCCTGGCTAAGGCCATGGACACCAACCCGGTGGTGATCCGCCGCATCATGGCGGGCCTGCGGGACCTCAATTACGTCCGCTCCGAGAAGGGGCACGGCGGCGGCTGGACGCTGGCTTGCGATCTTTCAAAGGTGACGTTGCGCGACGTCTACACTGCGCTCGGCAGTCCCTCGCTTCTGGCCATGGGCAACCGGACGGAGACGCCGGGCTGCCTCGTCGAGCAGGCCGTCAATACCGCGCTCGATCAGGCCTTTGACGATGCAGAGGCGTTGCTGCTGTCGCGCCTCGGCGAAGTCACGCTGGCGATGCTGGGCGACGATCTGCGCAAACGCCTCGGGTCGCGCAAGCTTCAAGGCATGGGCGCGCATCACGCGTGATGAACTCTAGTCAGCAGGACGACATCGTGACCGACATTCAAACCGCGTTCTCCGATCCGCAAATGGTGGCGAACTACACGCAAGGGCCACCGCGGTTCGTTCCAGGCTACAATTCCATGCTGTCCATGGCGGCCATCCTTCTGGCCGAGCGGGCACATGAAGACGCACGAATACTCGTGCTTGGCGCGGGCGGCGGTCTTGAATTGCAGGCCTTTGCGCAGGCCCGGCCGCGCTGGATCTTCGATGGCGTGGATCCATCCGCAGCGATGCTCGATCTTGCGAAGCAAACGCTGGGGCCGCTTGCGTCGCGTGCGCGTCTACACCAAGGCTATATCGACGATGCACCCGCCGGGCCGTTCGACGGCGCGACGTGCCTGTTGACCCTGCATTTCGTCGATGTCGAGGAACGGCGTCGCATAGCGTCCGAAATCCGCCGCCGCCTCAAGCCTGGCGCGCCGTTCGTGACGGCCCATTTCAGCATCCCCGGCGGCGACGTTGAACGGCCGCTCTGGCTGTCGCGATATTCCGCCTTTCTCGCCGCATCGGGAGTCGAGCCCGACAAGGCGGCCGCCGCGCGAAAGGCAGTCGACGGGCAGTTGAGCATTCTGGCGCCGGAGCAGGACGAAGTGATCTTGCGCGACGCTGGCTTCTCCGACCCAACCCTGTTCTACACCGGCTTCACTTTTCGCGGCTGGGTGGCCTACGCCTGAGGTACGCTCACCGATCCACCGGCACACCCGGCCCGAGATGATACCGGCTGGAGAAGAACACCAGCGGCGTGGTGTCGCGATAGTCGCAGGTCGAGACTTCGGCGATGATCAGCGTGTGGTCGCTGACGTCGACGTGACGCGTGACCTCGCAGGCGAACCAGGCGATGCAGCCCGAGAGACGTGGCAGGCCATCCACGATTTCATAATCAGGACTTGCACCACTGTTCGGCTGGCTGGCGAAGTGCCGCGACAGGTCCCTTCCGTGGTCCGGAAGGACGTTGACGCAGTAGCGGCCGGTCGCCGAGATCGCGCGGTGCATGCGGCCGGGCATGACGGAGACCAGCACGGTCGGCGGCGACAGGCTGACGGTGACAAAGCTGTTTGCGGTCATGCCGCAGACGCAGCCGTGCTCGTCCAGAGCGGTCAGCACCGCGACGCCGGTCGCAAAGCGCGATGCCGCTTCGCGGAATGACGCCGGATTGGCGCGCTGCATGTCAGTCTCCGCTCGCATCTGAAATCACGCAATCGCCCTGACGGGCTCTGATGGCGCCGACATGCGCTCGATCCAGGCCTGGACGCGCTGCGGCGTGGAGATGCGGTCCCACTGGCGGTCCGGATAGTTGAAGTTCTCAGTGAACTCGTTGGCCAGTGCCGGATTCTGGCTCATCGCGCCGATCAGCATGCCCAGCGCTTCGGTCGGCGGCTGCAGCATCACGTTGGTCCAGCGCGAGGCCGCCAGCACGCGGTCCTGCCGCTTCAGGTCGATCATCTCGCACAGGCGCGCATCGAGCGCGTCGGCGTTGACGATCTCCTCGCCCAGCACGAAGGCCGCATAGGAGGCGACATTGGCGCCCTGCCCCATCATGGGATCGACGATGGCATGGACGTCGCCGAGCGCGATCGCGCATTTGCCGTCGTCGAACTCGACCATGGTGTTGCGCACGGTCGGGACGACGCCGCCCTGTAGGAGATCCTGCGGCTGCGCCAGATCGAAGCGCGCGGTGTCGATGCGGTCGTAGGTGGTCGGGTGATGCTTCTCGAGCTTGCCGAGCAGAACTTTAAGGAAGTGCTTCGGGTTGTCGTCGTAGCTGAGCGTCGCCAGTTCCTCCATGTCGCCGCCGGGCACGTTCTCCATCAGCAGCGCGTTGGCGATGCCGCCGAAGGTGACGGTCGGGATCACTATCATCTCGCCATGGCCCGGCGAGACCGAGAGCGTGACGTTCATCGGATCCGGCTGCCTCACACCGGTGTAGAGCCCGACGCAGAGGCGCCGCTGCGGCTGCTGATAGGGGGAGTGCTCGGGACGATAGGTGAAGAGCTGGCCCAGCGGCCCCTTGCCGGTCGAGACGACCAACAGGTCGAAGCGCGCGACCAGCGGACGGATGTCGCGCTCCTCGATGCGGCGGTATTCGATCTTGCCACCGCGCTTCGTAAAATCCTGCATCAGCGCGGGAAGATACAGCCGGTAGTCGACGGCGCGACTTGCCTTCGAGAAGTCACCGCGAAAGCGCAGCGGCTCGGGGAAATTGAAGACATGATCGTGGTAGTAATAATGATCCTTCGGATCGGTCCAGTGATTGACGCCGAGATAGTCCTCGCGTGCGATCGTCACGTGATGATGCGCGACGGTGTTGAGCAGCCGGATGTTGCGATAGTCCTCGGGCGGCCGGTCGGTAATGATGGTGGCGTCGACGCCGTGCTTCTGCAGATAGAGCGCGAGATGCAGGCCTGCGATTCCCGCGCCGACAATTCCGATATGGCGTGCCACGTGGTCCCCTCCCCTGTGATTGCTTGTTTTGAGGCAGCCTAGCGACCCGCGATGTTGCGTACTACGGAATAAATGGGATATGATTTATTCTAAGACGGAATGAATTATGGATCGGATCGATTGCCTGCGCGCTTTCGTTCGCACCCTCGAGGGTGGCAGCTTTTCGGCTGCGGCCAAGGAGCTCGGCATCGGCCAGCCCGCGATCAGCAAGCGCATAGCGATGCTGGAAAGCGAGTTCGGCACGCAGCTGTTCTTGCGCACGACGCGCACGCTGAAGCCGACGGCCGAGGCGCACAGGATCTACGATCTCGCGCGGCAGATCCTCGACCGTTTCGACATAGCGCGAGCGAGCGTCGACAAGGCAGCGCCCCGCCCCACAGGCACGCTGCGGATCGGTGTGCCGTCGTCGTTCGGGCGGCGCTACATGATGCCCGTGATCGCCGAGTACGTGCGGAATTATCCGGAGGTGCGGGTCGATATCCGCTTCAGCGAACGGTTCGTCAATCTGGTGGAAGAAGGCATCGAGCTGGCGCTGCGGATCGGAAACCTGGAGGCGAGCACGCTGGTCGCCCGCCGGCTTGGCACCGTGCAGCGTTATCTGGTCGCGACGCCGGCCTATCTGCATGGCCGACCGCTGCCGCGCACGCCTGACGATCTCGGCTCGCACCAGTGCATCGTCTATTCCAGGATGTCGCCGGCGCACCAATGGGCCTTCGAATCCGAGCATGGTCGCCACGTCGCGTCGATCAACGGCCCCATTCATGTCGACGACGCCGATGCGATGCAGGAGGCGACGATGCAGCATCTCGGCATCGCCATCCTGCCCGACTGGAATGCCGCGGGCGGTCTTCGCAGCGGCGAGCTCGAGCATGTGCTGCCGGACTACAGCATCGCCGCGCTGCCCTTGCACGCGGTCTATCCCGAGACGCACTGGATGTCGCTGCGCGCGCGCAGCTTCCTGGATCTCCTCGTCGAACGCGCCGGGCATTTTGCGTCGGCCTCGACGCAGAGCCCCGTTGCGAGTGCGGGCGGTTGACGCCGTCGCTGCCGTCATTAAATGACGTCCATGAAAAAGATCGGATTTTTGTCCTTCGGACACTGGACGCCCTCGCCGCAATCGCAGACCCGCTCGGCGGCGGACACGCTGTTGCAATCGATCGAGCTTGCGGTCGCGGCGGAGCAGCTCGGCGCGGACGGCGCCTATTTTCGTGTGCATCATTTCGCCCGCCAGCTCGCCTCGCCCTTCCCGCTGCTCGCTGCCGTCGGCGCCAGGACCAGCACGATCGAGATCGGCACGGCCGTGATCGACATGCGCTACGAGAACCCGCTCTACATGGTGGAGGATGCAGGCAGCGCCGACCTCATCGCCGGCGGCCGGCTCCAGCTCGGCATCAGCCGCGGCTCGCCCGAGCAGGTGATCGACGGCTGGCGCTATTTTGGCTATCGCCCGGCCGAGGGCCAGAGCGACGCCGATATGGGCCGGCGCCACGCGGAAGTGTTCCTCGACCTGTTGCGCGGCGAGGGTTTTGCGGAGCCGAATCCGCAGCCGATGTTTCCGAACCCACCGGGCCTCTTGCGCCTCGAGCCGCATGCCGCGGGCTTGCGTGAACGGATCTGGTGGGGCGCCGGCTCGAACGCCACGGCGGTGTGGGCGGCAAAGCACGGCATGAATTTGCAGAGCTCGACGCTGAAGAACGACGAGACCGGCGAAGCTTTTCACGTGCAGCAGGCCGCCCAGATCCGTGCCTATCGCGCCGCCTGGAAGGAAGCCGGCCACAGCCGCGAGCCGCGCATCTCCGTCAGCCGTAGCATCTTCGCGCTGATGAACGACCGCGACCGCGCCTATTTCGGCGGCGAGCGCGGCGGCGAAGACCAGATCGGCTTCATCGATCCGCAGACGCGCGCGATCTTCGGCCGGAGTTATGCGGCCGAGCCGGATGCGCTGATCGCGCAGCTGCGCCAGGACGAGGCGATCGCCGAAGCGGACACGCTGCTGCTGACCATCCCGAACCAGCTCGGCGTCGACTATTGCGCGCGTGCGATCGAGGCGATCCTGAAGCACGTCGCGCCGGCGCTGGGGTGGCGGTGAGCGTGCAACGCTGCACGACCTTTGGTCGTGATTGACTTGAGCCACCACCCTGTCCAATATTGTCCCCGGGGACGATTGGAATCAATTTGGGGCTGGAATGCGCGGGTTGGTGGGAATCTTTGCCGTGGCCACGTTGCTTGCGGGGTGCGCATCGGGGCAGTTGGGTGACGCGGCTCTGACTGACAACGTCAAGTCAAATACTGCACGCTTGGTGGTCTATCGCTCGTCGGCCCTGGGATTTGCGGTCATGCCCAATTACGCCGTCGACGGACGCGTGATTGGCGGCAGCCAGGCCGCGGGGTTCGTCTCGTGCGACCTGCCTCCGGGCCGCCACGAGGTCGCCGTCAACAATCTTCCTCTGAGCACCAATCTGTTCGGGCAAGGAAGCGAGAAGGTGAGCCTCGAGCTGCGCGCCGGCAGCACCACCTATCTTTCCGCCCAGCCGCAGATGGGAATTGTGACGCCCGGCGCGGTCACGCTGATTCAGGTCACCGAGGGCCAGGGCCGCGCCGACGTCGCCAGCCTTCGTCAGAGCAGCGCCTCGTGCGGCAAGGCCTGACCGGGCCAGTCCACCGTCAAAACGCGGATGAAGCGGCTTGTCCTTAAAATCATCCTGTGTCTCGGCCGCTACGCCGTGCTTCCGGCCGTCGCACTGGCCTGCGTGATCATGGCTATTTGGCTGATGGCGATGGATCGCTACACGATCACCGCGCTGGTCACGGCACCGGTCGTGTTCTCAATCTTCCTGGGCGCATTGGCACTTGCGATCGGCCTCCTGCTTCTGCCCTCGCGCAAGCATGGGAATTTTGAGGCCAACGAGGAGATCGCTCCGGGCCTTTGGGCCATGTGGAAGGAGCTCGATCGCAGTTTCGTCCGATCCCGGCGCACCCTGCTGATCAACACCGACTTCAATGCCTCGATTGGCGAAGTGAGCCGATATGCCGGGCTGTTTGGGCAACACGTCACGATGACCGTCGGGTTGCCGATGCTCATCGTCCTGGACGAGCGCGCGGTTCGTGCCGTCGTTGCCCACGAGGTGGCACACGCCCGGCTTCGGCACACCTCGGGAAGCATCAGACTTGCGGATTTCATCGCGGCTTCCGAGAATGTCTTTCTCTACGCCAATCCGGAATGGACCATCACCGGGCGCGTCATACGGGCGCTGCTCCATTCCATGCTCGAATGGCTCGAGAAGGAGTATCGCGCGCTGTCGCGGGAGAACGAGCTTCATGCCGATCTCGGCGCGGCCGAGCAGGTTGGCCGCGCCGAGACGGCCCGCGCCCTCGTGCTGGTCGAAGCTTGCGGAACACGCCTCACCGATCTGGTGTTCGCTCCTCTCGAGAAAGAGATGCTGGGCGCGATCCATGCACCACGCCCGCCCATCGAGCGGATCGTCAAGCAGCTCGCGGATATCCGGGCGCCAGGACCGATGATCGCCGCTGCTGCTGCGGGTTTGAGTCGTGAGCACGATCCCGATTCGACGCATCCGCCTTTCTCCAAGCGGCTCGCCAACCTCGGATATGCCGACATTCCCGAGATCGACGAGGTCGGGATCTCGACCATCGAACAGCTATTCTCGCGCGACGCAGCCACGGACCTCGCCGCACGTTTCGACAGGGAATGGCGGAAAAAGGCGCAGGACTGGGTCACCATCGGCAGGTGAGCTGATGCGCGCTACGTCGCCGGCTGGTAGCGCGTGAGCGCCTCCGGCTCTTGCTCCGGCACGACCACCGTCTGCATCCTGATCTGGCTTCCGATCACGAGCCCCGTCAGCGAGAGCATCAGACCCAGCGCCGGCGGCGCGAACAGGGCCTCCTCCTGAAACAGGCCGTTGAGCAGCACGACCATGACGCCGAAGCCGGCGAGGCCCTGGGTCAGAAATCCCGAGGATGCGTAGAGGCGCCAGGCCTTGAGCGCCATGGCGAAATAGAAACCGAGCGGCACGAGGGCGGCGATGCCCATCTGGTAGATCAGCACGCCGATCGCGCTTTCGACCGCGCCGTCGATCGTTCCGGCCGCCTGCGCCGCGCTCCAGTCGATCGAGAAATAGCCGTCGGACAAATTGCCGCCGATGCCGAGACCGCGGCCGAACGGCTTTTCAAGGAAGCCGTTCAAGCCGCCCATCAGGCCGATGACGTGATAGTCGCCGATCTGCAAGCCGACACGGATCGCGACGGCCGCGAACACCATCAGGGCCAGCAGGCCGAGCACCAGCGTCACCACCGCGCCGAGGATGCGGGTCGAGATCCAGGCCGCGACCACGAACACCACCGTGATGAGCGCGCCCTTGACGCTGCAGACGATGAGGAGCGGCAGCGCGGCGAGAGCCAGGAACGGACGCCCGACCGAGAACAGGAACAGCCCGAAGAAGGCGATGCCGTAGCCGAAGCTGATCGCACTCATGTTCGGCCCGTGGATGCGCAGGATCTTCGACAGGCCGAAACCTTCGAGCAGGGGCGTGTTCAGGAAGTCGAAGCTGAAGCGATCTTTGAGGTCGACCGGCACGTTTCCGGTGGCCCGCATCTGCGCTTCCCAGACGCCCGAATGGGTCGCCTTCAGCTCGTCGAAGCCCCAGAACGTGTAGCCGTTGGTAATGGCCAGCCAGACGTCGCGGAACGCAAACTCGACATAGCCGCAGATGACGAGAATGACCGCGAGCGTCACCAGGAACGGCGTGGCGCGCACCTCGAAGGTCGCTGCGGTCAGCAGCGAGAGTTGAAACAGGAACAGCGGCAGCACGATGTTGCGCAAATAGACCGATGCCGCCTGCCCGTTCTGGACGAAGCCGATCGCGAAATACAGCGCGACCACGGCGAGGGTGAGGACACCCCATCGCATGATCCTGATAATTTCGGCCGACTGTCTCCGCTGGCCGAACACGTAGAAGCCGAACGTCGTCAGCCACATCACGGAGCAGACGAGGAAATTATAGCCCTTGATGAAGTCCAGTTCGGACGGGATCGACACCAGCGGCGACAGGATCGACACGAACAGGTTCTGGAAGAACAGGACGAAGATCGCAATCAGCGGCGCGTAGGTCGGAACCGCCAGCACAATGGCGATTGCGACGAGGACTTCGACGGTGAGGGACAGCACCGGGCTCGCCACGTGCAGAAGCGGAACGAAGCCGATCGTCGCCACGGCGATCAGAAGCGTCGGGACCACATCGCGCAAAGGCGATGGCTCGGACATGCCGGCCTGCACGGTCTGATATCGCGGTGAGGTCCCGCCACTCATAACTCGTCCTTTGGCGTAGCGCGGGGGCCACGATAGCTATGGGATGTGTAAGGATTCGTTAACGATAGCGAACCGGCATCATCGCTTGCCCGGCTTGCTCGCCCCGAGCAGCGCCCGCATCACGCCGGGATCGGGCTTGCCGGTGCTGCTGTCGACGAGGCCGAATCCCTGCGCCAGCTCCCAATGCGTCCAGCCCCAGCAATGCGCCCTGGCATAGGCGGTGACCGATGCCAGCCAGCGCAGGCGGCTGTCGCGGGGCGCGCCGGCTTTCAGCACGCCGAACTCGTTGACGATGAGCGGCCGCGCAAATTGCTGCTGCCATGCGACCGCGGGCTCAAGCCATTGATCGACGCTCGGCTTGTCCCTGGCAATGGCAATCGCGGTGTCGAGCATGCCGAGCGCCTTGGTCGCGCCCCTCGCCTGCAAGTCGTGGCGGAGCATCTGGACGGCGGGATCGCTCGCGCTGATCGGATAGGGCAAATCGATGATGTCGTGCAGCGGATCCTGCGTATCCCAGTGGCCCTGATGGGTGAACACCATGGGATCGTAGACGTGGATGGCATAGACGACGTTCGGATCCGGCAACGGGCGAAATTGCGGAAGCGAGTCCGCGCGCTGCCAGTTGACCGGCCCGACAACGAGCGTGGTCGCGGGGAGCAATTGGCGAACGAAGGCGGCGAGCGCTTCGACCTCCTTTTGCCACCGGCTCGCTTCGACATCGGGCTCATTGAGCAGCTCGGCGAAGACGCGATCGGCGGGATAGGCCCGAATGATGTCGGCGAGCCCGCTCCACGCATCCTTCATCTCGCGCAGCGCCGCGTCGGGAGCGTCCTTGTGCAGGCGATTGAAGCGCTCGCCCGGATGCAGATCGACCGAGACGGAGTAGCCGAGCGCTGTCAGCTGCTTCAACGCCGTGTCGAGCACACGCAGCGTCTCGTCGCGTTCGGCCTTTGCAGCAAAGCGGAGCATCACGCGCTCCGCGGGCACCGGCAGCCGGACATGGCTCATGCCCGCCTTGCGGAGCTGCATCAGCAGTTCGCGGCCGGGAGGCGCGGATCGTTCGCCGTTGATCCAGCCGTCGGCAT
>LNAP01002829.1_pt1 | contig 16947 bp, 22 predicted proteins | sample 602601 | NCBI WGS metagenome assembly LNAP01 (sample SAMN02440304, study PRJNA202911) | soil metagenome | biome: Subtropical and temperate rainforests or woodlands; isolation source: soil samples (1 kg each in a 20% v/v slurry with milli Q water) were... ... | reverse complement strand
TTCGTGCGGAGGAGTTCTGAAATTGGGCTGTCAGGAGCCAGATGCACAGCAGCTATCAATCAGCGTTGATTGGTGCAGTTGTCTCCTGAAAATGACACTTGGGAAGCGTCGAAAAAGTTCTCGAAAACGAGGGTTTTTGAGAGTCGAGTATGAGCCTCTTAGGCTTGTGCTGGTTGTGCTATAGAACGCGATTGGCCCGTTTCTTCCTGGGTGTTGAGAAATGCGCGCCGGAAGTCCAGTGGGCTGGAAATCCCTGGCACCGGAGCTTGTGGATTCCCCGCACCGGACACAACGATAGAGCCAAAATTGAAAATGCGGCCAAGGATTCCTTGGTTTACTTGAATGCTTTCAATTTTGTGAATATTGATTTCGACTGTGGAACGGCTAATAAGACCGAACTTTGCTATTACGCGCTTGTTGGTAATTGCAAGTTCCGTTGTGAAGTATCGAATTGCTGCTGCGGCCCAAAATAGTAATCCGATCCCGAAGAGTCCGACAAATATCAAACCAAGAACAATCAGGGGCGTTAGCGCCCAAATGCTGGTTTTACCTTGATAAACAATTTTCTCGCCTTTTGTAAGAGCGCTTTCTATGTAACTTCCCATATGAATCTCCTTGGTTGATCAATCTGGTAAATCAGTTTGAGGATCGGGCTATTGCGCCGCTACGGGCACCAGTCACGCGATGAGCACCTAGAGGCGCGCCCCACGTTTCTGAGTCTGGCCCTGATGCTGTTCCTTGTACTCGGCAAGTTCCTTTTCAGCTTTGCGGATTTTGTCACCCAGCGCGGGATGCTTCTCGCCGCTCTTGAGTTGATTTATTACTGCTTCGGCTCGCTCGGTGTTGGGTTGGCTGCCTTCAAGGCGTTTGATTGCGTCCTTCGGCAGCCATGCCGGGATAGGCCCGTTTTTTTGGTTAGCAACGATGGATAGCAGCTCTTTAGTTTCTTTCAGCATTGCTTAGTCCCCTTACCCTTGAGCTACAGCGCCGCTACGGGGCACCAGTTTGATTTCAACGCGACGATTTTGGGCGCGACCCTCGGCGGTGTTGTTGGGAGCAATGGGCGAGCTGGAGCCGGCACCAAAGGTTTGCAGGCGCGAAGGATCGACGCCATTGCTGCGCAAGAACTGAGAAACACTATCTGCCCGCCGAGCGCTGAGCAGTTGGTTTGTCTCATAGCTGCCTACAGAGTCGGTGTGGCCGGTGACGATCAGGTCACTGTCCTGGAATTGTCGAAAGCTCGCGGCCAGTTGATTCAGTGTGTACTGGAATGACGGTTGGATTTCCGCTTGGCCAGTCGCAAACGTAATCGAGCCAGGCATTACGAGCTTGAGCTGATCGCCTTCGCGTTCAACTTCGACGCCGGAACCTTTCATGCTTTCCCGAAGTTCGGCTTCTTGCTTATCGACGTAATAGCCATAGCCAGCGCCGGCAGAGCCTGCTATGGCTGCGCCGATCAGCGCGCCCTGCCCTGGGTTGTTGTGGTTAATCAACGCACCTGCATCACCGCCCGCGAGTGCTGCAAGGCCGCCGTAGGATGTTGTCTTGTTCAAGCTGCCATCGTCGTTCTTCATCGAAGCGCAGCCAGTCAGAGCAGCAGCAATCAGAGTGGCGGATACCAGTTTTTTCATAGTGTTCAACTCGGTTGTTAGATGAGTGTGTTCAAAACGATTTGGCCAGCTCGAGGGCCGAGCCGGTTAGATATTTCCTCGACCTGGCGTGCAATACGGACGGCATCAGCCTCGCACGTAACACCGAGGACAAGGCCAAGCTGGCGGGTTACGCCAAGGGGTGGAACGGGGTCTGGAACGTGCCTGGTTGCAATAAACTCGGGGCCTTCGCTGGTTTGCACTTCGTACACATCGAATCCTGATTTAACGTCCCTGTGAATCATTGAAGCCTCCTAGAAGAACAGATAGCCGGCCTTGCTCATTGGTATGCGAATGAGCAGCAGCGCGACCAGGTGCGCGGGGTAATAGGCGTAAAACGCCCAGCGCATCCGAGGGACACGCAAGTTGACCTGTGAGGCCGCTACAACAAGCGGCAGAGCCACAAGCGCCCACAGGTTTCCGTTGATCCAGAAGAGCGCCGCGCAGGACGCCAGAGCGGCCAACAGCGCTATCCAGTTCGGGTTTTTGCAGTACCACCAGGAGGCAACGCCAAACGCTACGGCGGGCCACCAGAACTCAACCAAGCCACTTCCCCACAGGAAGACCAGCACTGCGCCGCATCCGGCGACATAGCTGCCGGCCTGGGCGCGCTCAAGAAGCGCAACTACGGCCGTAATGACCAGGAGCGTGAAAAGAATGTTGAGCGGGAACCAACCCATCATCAGAGAGCCAAGGGCAACAAACGGGGGCGTGGCCACCAGGCCGAAGATGGCAAGCCGGGTCATCGTGCGTTGGTAAGCCCCGCTTTCGCTAACGCTTGGCCGGGCCAGGTTGTACGCCAGAACGAAGACGAATAGCGGCATAGCTATTCGGCCAGCCTCGAACAAAAAGGGAAGTGTCTCGTTGAAGAGGTACTTATTGATGTGATCGGCAGTCATCAACAGCAGGGCCAGCCACTTCAATGACTCAATGCTGCCGTCAGAAAGAACCAGCCGAGGGAGTGGCGCAATGTTCAATTCGGTCTTGTCCATAATTTAGCGGCTAAAGAGTCCATGAGGGACGATGAGCTTTAGGAAGCTGGGCAGGATCATCTTGTAAACGCCGAACAGCAGAAAGCCGATCATCCAGGCGAGCGCGTAGCCGATCAGGGCGAAGTTACCAAAAGCAGTCGCAACCCGGTCAAGAGGTACTTCCTCGGATACTAGATTTTGGCAAGCAACGGGTTTCGGTTCCATATCCTGCGAAGCCGGGTCGTCGCAGCGGAAGAAGACGATATGATTCTTAGTAGATGCCGGAATTTGAGTTTTTTCATAAACGAACTCGGCAGCCATCCTCGGGATGGTGTTTAACCCGCTCGCTGGTGGAGCAATAAAGCTAACAATCGCCGCAATAACAATTGCACCGATGGCCGGCAGTGTCACCAAGAGCTGAACAGCTATTGCAAGCGGATTTATGGTGAAAATTGTTTTCACGTAATCCATTAAAAGATCTTTAGAAATTTTCATCAGTTGTTTTCCGATTGACCTTTCACTGTTATTTGGCGAGGGGTGTAATCAACTTGAGCGAGTGTGTGCTTGCGAGTCTTTTCCGCTTCGGGTGTTGCTTCCCCCGCTGGCGTAGAAGCAGCTTTTAATTCAACGGCTGTCACTTGTGCGGCGACAGGTTTCTGTACCTGCTGAGCTGCCGAGTGCTGTGCTACCTGGTGGGTTACAAAATGCTTGTCCAGCCAGTCGGCCCAATCGCTCGCACGGCGCATGATTAGCGCCCTGTACTTCTGGTTATATTCGGGTGTTCTTGAATGATAGTTGGCAACCCGTGTCCACAGGTCGCCTGTATCATTTTTAACATGGCTGCGGATACGCCAGGCGGCTAACTCGAATGGATAACAGCCAGGCTTTTCTACATCCTTAGCGCTGATACCGTACTTGGCTAGATCGGCCAAGTAGCTGGTATTAAATTGCATTGTGCCAACGTCATAAGTGCCGTTTTTGTTCTGTACCCATTGACCCGGCTTGCCACCTTCTTGGCCTGCCACCGCCAAAACAATATTTGCGGGCAGTTCATATTTAACGGCCGCAATTATTGAGCACACTACGCGCTCATGTTCTTGTGGGGGAAGATCGATAATAAATGGCATGGCCGGACTCAATCAGTAAGAAGGCTTAACGATGGCACCGAACTTGGCAAGAATGCGCTCTTTGTCACTCGTATTTCCTGATTCGCACTTATAGAGGTAGTCCCTACGGGCTTTCAGAGTTCTACTAGGGGAAAACTTGCCGTGCTTCTTTTTCACGATCTTAAAGAAGCTGTCCATTTCGGGATTGCACTGGTTAACATTGGTTGCGGCCTTAAAGTCCGAAAGGCACAGTTCGGCCCCGCATGGCGATCCTGCAACGCTGATTGAGGGGGCCAGAATTGCGAATGTCAGAGTGCTAGCAAAAAGCAATGTCTTCTTTTTCATACATATCTCCTTGTTTGTAATTTCGAAGTTAAGAAGTTCTATCACGGAACGCTGCTATTTCATCTTCCGCGTTCACATCACTATTACCAGCGCTGCCAATACTGTCACCCTCGAATGAGGGGGCCGATTGTTGAGCCAGGAACTCACGGGCTTCTTCTGCCTGCTCACTGCGCGATTGTTGAGACATGATCGACTCAGCCTTGCCAATGTCCTGGTTGTCGCGGCGTTCTTGTGCTGCTGCACCTGGATTGCTGATTTCCCGGGCCAAGCGTCCGCCAGAGGTTTCTGCGATCCTGGCTTTGGCGGAGTCAGCTATGCCAGCTGCTTTGTTAGCGGCCGCACGGCCCATACCTGCGGCGAGATTTGCACCCATGTCGGCCGCGATCTTGCCGGCCGTGGCCAACTTGCTAGAGCCGCCACCGGACGAACCGCCGCCCTCGCCGCCACTGGATGCACTGCTGCCGCCATCTTCGGCACGTTGTTGTTTGTCCGCTGCGCCGACTACATCGCCCCCTTGTGACTGAGCATTTTCGGTTCGCTCAGCATCGCCTTGGATTTGCGATTGCATGTCGGGCGAGCCACTGGAGCCGCCACCGGACGAACCGCCGCCAGCGCCGGCACTGGAGCCGCCACCGGACGAGCCACCGCCAGAGCTGTCGAGGCCCATAGCGGATGCCAGAGGGCTACCGCCACTGGAAGCACTACCACCACCACCGCCACCGCCGCCGCCACTCATAGCGCCGGCCAGGCGCGAAGTAATGTCGCTCCCTGCTGCCACGCTCCCTTGTGCGCCCTTGAATGCAGCCATGAGCGCTTGTGCGCCGCCTGAGATGTTTGCAGCACCTGCGGCGAATGCTGCGCCGCCTGTTGCCGCTGCTGCGGCTGCCATGCCTACAGCGCCGACCGCTGCGCCGGCACCGAAGGCACCGATCCCGTTACCGCCAACACTGGCACCAGTGATGATTCCAGAGATAAGCCCTGGAATTTTGTTGGTCAGGATGTATAGAACCAGGGCGACAACGACGATAACGGCCATTTCCATGAACACTACGCCCTCTTCCATGTCGTCGTAGTAGTCGAAAATGATGGACTTCCCGATACCGACAAGCAGGATCATCGCCATGATTTGGGCTGCAAGTCCCAAGACGGTTTTGTAGTAGTTGATGGCCATGTCAGAAGTCCACTTAGCCCCGCCGAAGCCGAGGAAGAAGATGCCGGCATAAGCAAGAATCCACGCGGAAACCAAGAGCAGCAGCATGTTTACCGCAATCAGAGTCATCAGGATCAGCACGGCCAGGGCCAGTACCACACCGATGAAGCTGTCTATAGGTGACCAACCGGAGACTTCCGAGAGGGCCTTGCCCAAGACGATAAAGCCAATATCAACAATGGCGGACGGGCTAAATGAATCGGCAAAACCTGTCAGCGCGGAGGCTGTGCCGCCAAGTTGCTTCAAGGAGTCAATAATCGAAGCCGCGAACGCAGGGCCGTTAGTGAGCAGCCACCAGAAGAAGCCAGTCATGATGGTAAAGCGAACAAACTCAGCGAAGAACTCGCCAATGTCCGCTTTGCGTAGCGCCATCATTCCGAATGTCCACACCATAGAGATAACGGCCAGAGTCCAGAAAAGCCAGGTTGCTGCACTTTCAAAAGTGGCCGCCCAAGAACTGGCGTTGTCTTTGTATTTCTGTAGTACGTCATCCATCAGGCCGTAGCTATCAATGGCTGCATTCGCATCCATAGCCACGACCATAAGCGTGATTAGCAGAGGCCAGCCGGCGCGGGCAAAGCGGGTTAGGTTCATTTTGCGATCACCACTCTTTAGCCGGACTGGTTCTTACCGCCCCGCGCCTGGAGCATTCCCCCGAGAACTTCTGGCGGGCTGATTGCGGTTCGATGCTCTTGATGACGGCCGGCGTGCAATTGGCATCGTTCACTTCTGGCAGAGCTACAACCTTCGGCTCATCGTCAAAGCAGCCAGACAGCAAACTGATAGCGCTGCCAAGCAACAGAGCGCCAACCGCCTTATGGATATTTGCGTTTTTCATGAGTACCCCCTTCACCATTTCACATCCGGGCTTTTGCGGACGGTTGTGTTCGACCGCGAGTATTCGCCGGCAGCGAGTTCAATAGCCTGGTGGTCTTGAGCGGCCTGCTGCTGGGCCAGTAGTGCGTTCTGCTGCGCAACCATCAGGCCGCGAATTTGCAGCAACTGGTTACCTTGATGGCTGGCCAGTTGGTTGGCGTACTGAATGGCCTTTACTTGGCCGTCAGCAGTAGAGGCAGCAGCTTGCAGGCGTTCCAGTTGGCGGGCATCGTCTTGCATGTTGGTCTGCTGCTGGGCCAAGCCTTTGAACTGCGCCGCGTTAGCTGTTCTTTGGGCTTCGTTTGCTCGGCGACGATTCTCTGCCATTGCTTCACGCTCAGCTGCAGAGCAGCCCCCACCGTTGAAGCATGGCGAGCTGCGGTAATAGGCCGCGTCCTGGTATTTCTCCAGATAGGCATCGAGGCTGCCAGCGCGATTCTGGTAGTAAGCAAGCATGTCCTGGGCCGCGACCAGCTTGTTGATAGTGGTGTTGGCCTGATCCCAAATATAAGAAGCAGGCGCGGCCGTGTTCTGGAGCATATTTTCATACTCCTGGAGCTGGGTTTGGTACTGCTGGACTTGCGTTGCGTACTCTTCAACCTGCTGCAAGGTCTGCGCAACCTGTTCAATCGCCGTGATGACGTTTTGAACGAGGTTGCCCCCATCGATGACCGGGATGCCTGCTTGTGCGGCCTGAAACGCACCGGCCCCAAGGGCCAGCGAGACAGCGAGGGCAGTTTTAGCGGCTAAAAATTTCATGCTCTTCTCCTTGGCGTAAAAATCAGTAGTCAAACGACTTATAAGGCTTCGAGAACGTCAAATCCTTGGTGACGATCACGTTAAAACGAAATCCTGGGCGGATCTCTAGTGTAGGCGCAATGTTAAGATTTTTCGATATAAGCTGTGCCGTTACTTGGCCAAGTTGCTGGCCAAGTGCTTCGCTCATAGCGCTACTGGCGGTTGTCTCGGTGCCAAAGCCCGAGTTGTCTTGCTCTTGGCTAAGGGATACGCCAGCGGTAACAGCCGACATGAGCAGAGCTGAGCCGAACAATCGGAAATAGTGGTTGTTGACCTTATCCTTGAAGCCCGAGTAACCGGCCTGGTCTGCGCCTGGCATCGAACCAATATCCATTGCCTTGCCGTCAGGGAAGACGATGCGTTGCCAGGCAACCAGCACGCGGGACTGACCATAGGCCACGTCACTAGAGTACGAACCAACGAGGCGCGAACCTTGCGGGAGTAGCAAGTGCCGGCCGGTTGGCGTGTCGTACACGTCCTGAGAAATCTGCGCCATGATTTGCCCCGGCAAGTCGGAATTTATGCCCGAAATAAGCGTTGCAGGGACTACAAAGCCTGCACGCAGCTCAAACGGCGAGCGTGGTGCTTCTGGCTTCGATTTGAGTTCCCAGCGGTCGCCTTCCTGACCATTGGCAAATACCGAATAGCTATCGTCAGCACCGCCATCGGACGGAGCCAGGAAGTCCGATCCCTGAGAGCTAGCGCCCCCGGAAGCACCACTAGAACCGCCGCCAATACCTGATGCCCGTAGTTGCTCAAGACGCGCTTTGTAGGCGGCAGTAGGATCTGATTTGGCCTCGGCCTGAATACGCTGGCGAGCTGCTGCGATTCGCATCAATGCTTCATCTTGAGAGGCTGGAGGTGCTGCGTTGTAGTCGCTGGAGCCAGAGCTACGAGGGGCAATTACCTGGACAGTGGTTTTGGCCTTAACGGCTTCGGTGAACTGCTGCATCTTCGCCATGCGGATGCGCTCCAGTTCATCATCTTCACGGGTGCGACCCTCGCCATCACCTGGCGGCAAAGGTGGCGCTTCCAGATCGTTGGGACGGACTACCGCGAGGCTACCGGCCGGGGCTGCTGCCTGTTCAACATTCGGGTCTACCAGTTCGGGCACAATAAGCGGTTGCGTTGCGTCGGGAATCATCCCGCCGTCTCGCCCGGCCGCAATTTCCTGGGCGAAGATGCTGCTGTTGCCGCCCTTCTCTGCTGCACTTTCCACGGGGGCGTTTTGCTGGGCTGCACGATCAGCGGCAACAAGCATCATTACCACCAGAAACACCAGAGCCGCCCCGCCACCGATGTACATGGGCCAGTTGTTGACGCGGCGAACGCCTGACTTCTTGGATACTTCGCCTGGCGAAGTATCCGGGGACATTTGATCGTCAGAAACAGTGCTCATTGGCTGTTACTCCTTCCGCGTCCATGCACCGGCCGGCTGGACGGTGTTGTTCTGCGCGACATAGGCACGGGTCAGCGACTGATAGCCGACCGTGACAGTCACGCGATACAGATTGGTTTCTGGCGGGTTGTCGATGACATAGCTCATCGACAAGCCTGGGCCAGCCGGATAGACCGTCGCCGCTTTGATGGGCTTGGGGGCCTCTTCCTTGGGCTGCTGTTCAGTGATTTCCTGGAGCGCATAGCCTTTTGCACGGAGCGTAGAGACGAGCGAGCGGCCATAAGCGTCCGGGGCTTCATGCACAAGATTGAGACGTGTGCTTGCAGGTGGATAAACCGCCATGAGCTGTTTAACGGTATCGGCTGCCAGTGTCTGGTTAGTGGTCAGGCTGGCGTCCTCGGCAAAGTTGCCGTAAGGCTTCGAGGCACAACCGACCAGGGTGGCCAGCAGCGCGAGAGTTAGGATCTTGTGCATGGCTTATTTCCCCCGCTGAATGGTCACGCGATCCTGAGACTTGCCGACGCCGGCAATCAGGATGGCCTTGTCGAAAATGGAATCGACGATGAATCGGTTGCTTTGGACGCGGTAGTTGACCATCACGGTTTCGTCGTCCTTGAACCAGCCGCCTTCCTGGCGAACGACCAGCAGCGTTGGAGCCTCGGTTTGCGACATGGCTTTTGGCATTTCGATGATGGTTTTGACGCCATCGTTGTAGACGCGCACAGGCTTCCAGGAAACATTGCCTGCCACCGTGTATTCAAAGTTCAGGTCGCCCAGGTACTCGCCTGTCTGCGGGATCGTGTCGCGCTTTATTTCAGCCTGTTGACGAGTCTTGATCGCCTCCCACTTTGCCAAGGCTTCCTCGGGGTAGGTGAAGGCGACTTGGGGCATGTACTCGGTACGATGCGAGCGCAGCTTGAAGTGGTAGGTACGGCGGTTGGTAGTGACAACCAGGCTTGTTTCCAGGCCCACATCCATTGGCTTGATGATGAGGTGCTGAACTTCGGTCGCGCCGAAGCCGGTAATCGCTGGCTCAACCGCCCAGCGGGCGGTATCGCCCAGGTTGATCGAATTCACTTGCTCGCCTGCCTGCAAGGCAACGTCGCAGACCTGGAGCACTGCACAGACGATGCTCGGCTGCTGCGCCCCGAAGATGAAGCGAACATAACCATCGCCCGAGTCCACTGGTTTGATACCAGTCGCGCTCGCCCGCTGCCAGCGCTGAGATATGGCGATAGCCGCTTTTTCCTGCTGTGTCAGGGTCGGGTTGTTGGTAGAAAAGTACAGGTCAGCAGCGTTGTCGCCAGGGGCTGCAAAAGCGGTTGCAGTGGCCAGGCTCAGGGCAATTGCGGAGAGGATCAGTTTCATGGTGTTACGCCTCAGATTTGTTTAGACCAGGAGAAGTCGCGGACGAACAGCCGAATCGGGTTCATCCAAATGTCTTCTTCTTTCGTGTTTGGGTTCGTTTCGGCTTGGTAGACCGTGACCAGTGCGCGGTAGGTGCCTTCGGCCTTCTTCACGCCTTGGCGATCCCGAGTGGTTTCCACCCACTCGACTTGCCAGGTGTCGGGCGTCTGCGGCAGTACCGAACGAATCTCGACAGAAACGGTTTCCTTTGCTGCGCGAGCGAAGGGGCTGGAGTCGGCACTACCGTTCAGCCATTCGTTCATTTTTTGCGTGCCTGGATCGTTCGGTGCCAGAACGGCGTATGTGCGAAACACGGCATCACGTTGCAGCTTCACGTCTGGCGTAACCATCCGAGCGTCTGCGATGAAGGATGCAACCCGCGAAGCAACAACGCGGTGATCGGCTGTGCTGCCGCGAATGGCCTGGCCGTAGGCTTGGGCATGGCCGAGTTTGTCCACCTGGACGATATAGGGGACGAATTTCGATTGGCTGCCAATGTGGATGATGCCGCCGACACCGGCCAGCGCGACCATCAGGGACAGGATGCCCACGATCTGCCACGACTGCTTAGCTGTGACGACGCTGCCAACATGGTCATTCCAGGTACGGCGCGCAGCCAGATACGGGTTTTCGACAGTGTTGCCTTGAGGCATCACTTGGCCGCTTTGGGCCTTGCTTTTGAGAGAACGGAAAAGGCTCATGCTGCCACTCCAAAGTCATTGATTCTGAGTCCACGGCCAGCAAGCCATTCATCCACCCAGGCCGCGCCAAACTTGCGCTCCAGGGTTTTAATGGCAGCAACGGAGTCTTTGTCGGATGCGCCGACAAACGCGAGGGCGAGAGGGCCAAGGGCCAGGTCATAGAGACGACGACCGTTTTCCGAAACGTAGTAGTACTGACGTTTAGGAATAGCAGTGGCCAGAATGTCTATCTGCCGATTGTTGAGGCCCATCCGGCGATAGAGTGCCGAGGTGTCTTCATCGCGGGCGTAGACGTTTGGAAGGAAAATCTTGGTCGCGGTCGATTCAACAATCACGTCCAGAATGCCCGAGTTCGCCGCGTCCGAAAGGCTTTGCGTGGCCATCAAGACCAGGCAATTTGCTTTACGCAGCACCTTGAGCCATTCCTTGATCTTCTCGCGGAAAACAGGGTGGCCAAGCATCAACCAGGCTTCGTCCAGGATGATTACGGCCGGCTGGCCTTTCAGTGCCCGTTCGATGCGACGGAACAGGTAGAGCAGTACAGGAAGAGCGTATTTGTCGCCCAGGTTCATCAGCTCTTCGATTTCAAAAACGGTGAAGTCAGACAGCAACAAGCCGTCTTCTTCGGCATCGAGCAAGTGACCCATCGAGCCGTCAACGGTGTACTGCTGCAATGTGGCGCGAATCGTTTCGTCCTGGACGGTTAGACAGAACTCAGAGAAAGACCGCGAGCCATCCTTGTGCATCGTCATGATCGCGTGGCCAATCTCGTTACGCTGTGCGGCCGTAGTCGCCAAGCCGTTCAAGGCCAGGATGGTGTCGATCCACTCCATGACCCAGGCCCGATCCGCTTTTGTTTCTAGGAACTGCAACGGGCAGAACGCCAGCTTTTCGTCATCCGCGGCAACAGTGAAGTGGAGGCCAGACTTGCCCTTGGTTGATGCGCGGATACCGGCAGCAAGGGGGTACATCGACATACCCTTATCGAAGGCAAAGATGCTCATGCCTTTGTAGCGACGGAGCTGGGCAGCAATAAGGGCCAGATGGGTTGATTTACCTGCGCCGGTCGGCCCAAACATGAAGGTGTGGCCAAGATCACGGACGTGCAGGTTGAGCCTGAACGGTGTTGCGCCTTGAGTAACGCAGTGCATCAGCGCCGGCGACAGTGGCGGATAAAGCGGGCACGGAGCGTCTGCCAGACCTGTCCAGATAGTGCTGGTCGGCAACAGGTCGGCCAGGTTCATCGTGTTGATGAGCGGACGGCGGACGTTTTCAACGCCATGACCTGGAATGCTGCCCAGGTAGGCATCCATCGTATTGATCGACTCGATACGAGCGGCAAAGCCCAGGCGCTCAATAGCCTTTTCAATCATGCGAGCAGAAGCCGCCAGGCGCTCGCGGTCTTCATCCATCAGGATGACGACGCTGGTGTAGTAACCCTGAGCTACCAGGCCGCTGTTTACCTCGGCAATAGCATCAGCAGCATCCTGCACCATCGACATAGCGTCCTGATCGATGTTGCCGGTGTTCGTGTTGAATACCTGGTCAAAGAAGCCGCGAACTTTTTGCTTCCACTTCTTGCGGAATTTATCCAAGTGCTTCACAGCCTCATGGGTATCCATGAAGATGAACCGGGAAGACCAGCGATATTCGCAAGGCAGCTCGGCCAACACGGAGAGAATCCCCGGCGAGGATTCCAGCGGGAAGCCTTCAATGGCGACCGCCTGGATGAAGTTACGGCCAACCTTCGGCACTACCCCACCCCACAGCTCTTTACCGCCAATGATCGCGTCCAGGTACATCGGATTGCTTGGCAGTACCACGGGCTGGGTAACACCAGTGACGCAGAATTGCAGCCAGCTCAGGAAGTCATCGTGTGTGACCTTTCGGCCGTCTTCCATTTCGATCTTGTTACCGCGCAGGCGGGTCATTTTCACGACAGATGAAAGGCTGCCTTCGACACTGCCGCAGTCACGTTTGAACTGTTCGATGAGGTTGCGAGTCCGTGCCTTATGGTCAGGCGGTGTCGCGTCGTCATCGAACATGAGTTCAACGAATTTCTGCTGAGCCAACATCGGTGGGAAGTAGGTCAGAGTGAGGACGAAATAGCCCTCGTACATTGTCCCCAAACCCTCGAACAGACGGCGGCGCTCTTCATCCATTGCGGCCGTGAGGCTGTCAGGGAAGTGCGAGACGCCACGCTGCGAATAGTTAGGGGCAGGACGCCTTACAGCGTCCACATGGATCATCCAGCCATTGCCGAGGCCGGCAAAGGCTTGGTTGATGCGGAGAGAAACCAGCTCGCGCTGTTCCTCGGTGCTACTGGCATTGTCATCACCCTTGTACAACCAGGCGGCCATGAGCGCACCGTTCTTGCCAACAATTACGCCGTCGTCAACGACAGCAGCGTGAATCAGCAGATCGGCAAGCCCAGCATCCTTGGCGCGATGCTTCTTGAGCTTCAATTCCTTGTCCACCGTCATAAGACGCTGGACAAGGATCAGCACAAGAAGAATGCCGAGGGCAGCGATTGAGTACGCAATACCTTCGATCATTTGTATTGATTTCCTTGGCTTGTTGGGTTGTCCCGGAAGGGCGTGCTACGCGCTGAATAGAAGTGCTTGTAGCGGCGGTGACGGAGGTAAACGAACCTCAATTTTGGGTCGGATTTGGCCATGATGCGGAGCACAAAAATCGCTCCGAACCACAGCAGAACCCCAACCACCGTTGCCCGAAGTTCTTGCGCGCTGAAAACCAGCGCGAAAGCCAGCAAGCCGGAGAACATCACCAGTTCACGGTCCCCACCCATGAACAGGTTGTCTCGGTTGCCAGCCCTCCGAATGGGGATCGTGCGGAGCGCCATAATTAGGCGATCCGGACCGAAGCAACGGAACGAACCAGGGCCTCGCCTACAGCAGCGATTTCAGCGCCACGACCGAAGAAGGTGGACATGACGTTTTGCGCGCCAACCAGCAGGGCCATAACCAGTACCAGGAAGATCAGGGTACGGAAGAAGCCATTCAGGTCGCCGCCGAAAATCAGTACACCACCGGCAACCACAATGCCGATGATCGACAGTGCGAATGCCACCGGGCCAGTTACGGAAGCCCGCAGGTTGGTTAGCCAGGATTCATACGGGAGGGAACCGCCAGTGCCTTCCGAGGCGAAAGCATGCTGGGGCGCGATGAGGAACACAGCCAGCATCACGGCCAGGCCGACATAGAAGAACATCGACTGACGGTTGATGCGCAGGGTGTGGGCAGATGCGTACATGGGTGAAGCTCCTTTAGATGTTGCGGGTTATGTAGCGGCCGTTTTCGTGCCCGGTAATCTCTAGGATTTCCTGGATACGGCGACCTTCGGGGATTCTGGCGATAGAGATAACAACGTGAACCGCCTCGCCAATCAGCGGTTCAATCTCGGCTGGGGCCGACTTGTTTCGGGAAACAAGCGACTTCAAGCGAGTCAGTCCTTCGGCCGCACTATTGGCGTGAAGGGTGGCGGCACCGCCTGGGTGCCCAGTGTTCCAGGCGTCTAGAAGATCAAGTGCCTCTTCGCCGCGAACCTCACCAACCAGGATTCGGTCTGGGCGCATACGAAGCGTGGTCTTGAGCAGATGAGTCATCGAGACTTCGATGGTGGTGTGGTACTGGACGAAGTTGGCCGCTGAACACTGAATCTCGCCCGTGTCTTCAATGATGAAAACGCGCTCAGACGGGAAGCCAACAACCATGTCGTCAATGATTGCGTTGACCAGAGTTGTCTTGCCGGTGCCCGTGCCGCCAATAACAAGAATGTTCCGATGTTCACGCACGGCCTTCTTGATCGAGGCGCACTGCGCGGCCGTCATGATGCCGGCCTCGACGTACTGATCCAGCCTGAAGATGGCGACGGCTTTCTTGCGGATTGCAAAAGTAGCGGCCCGTACTACGGGGGGCAGTTGCCCGGCAAAGCGAGAGCCGTCAAGTGGCCACTCCCCTTCCAAAAGTGGCTTTTGCCGGGTGACTTCTTTGCCGTGGTAGCCGGCAACGGTCTTGATGATCGACTCAGCCTGTGCTGGCTTGAGCTGGCCAATCTGGTGCATTGGCTCACCAAGGCGTTCGACCCACAGCTTGCCGTCGCCATTGCACATCAGTTCAACAGTCTTCGGATCATTGAGTGCGTCAACGATTAGCGATCCCGCGTCTCGTTGGAGCTTCTTTCGCGCCCGTTCTTTCAGGCTGGAATGCTCTTCACTTTTGTCATCTTCGTGCATGATTTTCGTCCGAGTTGAAAATGAGATTGCGACACGGCGCAAACGATATACCGAAATGCACTTTCGTACAAGCGAACGGAAACAGCGATAAATCGCGTGTAGGAAAATGCTTACAAGTGGAGTAGCGATACTGCTGCACTTCCTTGTCCCGCCGAGAGGGTCGGCTTGAAGTTCTGGCTATCCAAACCAGAAGTAAAACCTGTCAGGGGGCGACTTTAGCGGCTAAAGTCTCTCCCCCTGGCGTTCAATCGCCGGCTATGGCCGGCCTTTCTCTTGCATTTTCTTCTTTGCTTCTTCTTCCCATTTTCTCACAACAAAGGCTTTCGCCTCAGGTAGCACCGCACATATACGGACAAAACCTTTCGGCAGACTCTGCGGCATCTTGCCGCCCGCTATGGCATCCAGCGCTTCTCTGTCCAGGTCGCTGGACTCCAGGAGCATGGGCAGTGGGGTTTCCAGGGCCGCGCAAATGCTTTCCATGATTTTCAGCGATGGGTTGGCCTTCCCGGTTGTCAGGTCGGACAGGAACGACACGGACATATCTGCCTTGGTGGCTAATTCGGATTTGGTCATACCCTTCTCATCAAGGATGCGAAGGATATTGGTGAAAAAAATTATGTTGTACACGATAGGACTGTGCCCTTTGTCGGCGACAAATTTTAGCCGCTAAAATAATGACTCGTCTTTGCAGTTTAGCTAGACGTCTTCCTTGTCGCGGGGAGGGATGTATTGAGAGTGAATTTCAATAGGTTTCAGTTTATCTGCAATCTTACCCGTGATGCCGATGTGCAATCCACTCCAGGCTCTCCTGCGGTGCGATAACCTGGGGAAAGGCTCCAAAGTCTACGTTGAAGGCCGTTCGGAAAATACCGAACACACGACCGTGACGAGCAATATATTTACGGTATCGGCCCTTCGCGCTGTCAGGTCTAGCCGGAATCCTTCCCCCATTCCCGTGTCCGACGCTGGCATACCAGGCTTGCGGGTTGTGGCTTCCAACGGCTTGTTGGAGTGCTTCCTGGCCCGTCATGGCGGTGGGTCTATTTACCAATCTCGCCGTTATGCGCAGTCAGGCGGACTGCCAGGCGTTAGTGGTGATGCCATATGCTACTGTCCGCCGATCAGACCAAAATTAACTAGAAAGAGGCCGCAATGCGCATCATCGGATGGATACTGACAATTTTTGGCTGCGTATGGGCCTTCTCGGGAATCATGCGAATTATCGCCGCAGCGATGGGAGCGATGCCCGGCCCCGGTAAGCATGTCTTCGCAGGTCTAGTCACTCTCGCGCTCGCCGCATTAGCGATCTGGGGGGGCGGTAAGCTGAGAGCCAAGGCTGCTCATGCAAAGGCGTTAAAGACGATTGACTGATCTGAAAGCCTAGACATAAAAGCATTGACTAGACTGTCTAGGCTTATGTACATTGGATTTGCAGGGCGACTAACCGGATGAGATTGAACGCCCTCTAGCCCGAAAGGGTGGTCGCGCAAGGCGACCCGAGGCTGAAAAGCTGAAGTGGTGTCCGGATCTGCTTTACCCGAATCGAAAAAGGCGCCTATGGCGTCTTTTTTCGTTTCTGTCCCTAGCGTTTCGTCGCCACTGGTTGCCGCAGGTAGGTCTTGGCGCAGAGGATCATAAAAGCCATGTCTCCGAGCAATATGGGGTCAGGCTCATTCGGATCGTCGTGATAGGCGCTTTCCACCACCAGGTTGAGATCCTGTTTCTGCCGGCGCGGCTGAACGGCCTTGCTGATCTCAAAAAACACGTAGTACGGCCCTGCTGGATCTTCGATGCGGATGGAGTAGGCCCAGTTGCGCAGGGCTTTGCTCTGCGTGACTTTGCATTTTGGGTGGTTCAGGCCACGGATCAGCTCAGGCAGCTGCTTGGACAGTCGGTAACGCGTGCGACAGAACGTGCGCGGACGCGGGCTGTCGGCATCGAGGATCGGCTCGCCTTCTGGGTGACGCTCTGGTTTGTACTTGGGGGCGTCTCAGAAAACGGAAAATAAAGCACGTTAAGCCCATTGCAGACGCTAGATATTGACGAGTACGTCGGGTTTTCTCTTGTTTGAGTTGCTTCTTGTGCTAAGATAGTAATCAATTACTATCTTACAAGGAGTGCTCGTGGACATCCATCCAAAGCATCTGCCGGCCGATGAACGTCGTGCCGTAACTGTCGAGTCCGTCGTGGCGCTTGCCGGTTCACAAAACCCAAGCGAGATAACCACTGC
>LNAP01002826.1_pt1 | contig 16954 bp, 15 predicted proteins | sample 602601 | NCBI WGS metagenome assembly LNAP01 (sample SAMN02440304, study PRJNA202911) | soil metagenome | biome: Subtropical and temperate rainforests or woodlands; isolation source: soil samples (1 kg each in a 20% v/v slurry with milli Q water) were... ... | reverse complement strand
GCGCATGTGGGTAGTCATTTCGCTCACGTTGTGTTTCTCCTGTTCGCTGGGTTGTTTGAAGGTGGTACATGCGGTGAGGGAACCCAGCACCAGGCAGGCCAAAAAAACGGTCATCCGACGCACAGGGGCTCCTTGGCTTTCGCCGCAATTTTGATGATTGAATAAAGGGTGAACTGCTGTGTTAACGGGTTGGTATAGGACGCTTCATGATCAAAGCCTGGGGCCTTGATTTGCTGGCGAACGCCACCATTGCGCGCCTGTTTTATCGGCGCGCTGCCCGAACTGACCGGTACGGTGCCGTCGCCGGAGCCGTCCTGCATTTTGCAATGCAGCTCCCAGTAGCTGGTCTGCACGGTTTTGACGGGCGCATCGGGATCGCCCCGCAGGGGCGGTATGGATTGTTCGTGGCCGCCGACGTAAACAGGGCTGCGGCCGTCATCCCTGACCTGATGCATCTGCAGATTTGAAACCGTGTAGCTATCGGGGCGTGAACCGTGAAGGCCATTGACAGTGGCCCCGCGAGTCATTTTCCAAGTGATGGACTCGAAGCTGGGGTGTTTGTCTTCACTGCCATAGTAGACGTAGGTTTGAGGGTGGTAGGAGCCACTGATGTCTTGATGAAAGACTTTTGCTTTCTGAATGTTGCCCGCAAATATCTTCCAGGTGATCGCGTCTCCATCCTTCGGCGCCAACCATTCTTCACGCAACAATCCCCACCAACGGTCACGGCGTAAATAAATCTCCTCGTAAGGATCTTTTACCGGTTGGCGAGGCATTGCCGAAAGGCCTTGGTCGTCGACCAACCTTAGCCAGCCGGGCATGTAATCCTGGGTCGGCAACAATTGCAAGGCACCGGGTGCCTGGGCGAAGACCGCCGTAACTTCTTGACCGGTCGGACCAATCACTGCACCGGCAATAGGGTCTTCATCTTTCATGCCGACCTTGCAACGGCGATAGGCGACTGGCGCGCCGGTTGCCGGCATGACGCCATGCACGACACCGGCAATTTTGTCGGCCATGCCGGGCAGTTGCGCGCACCGTCTTGCCACCAGCCCGCCCATGGAGTGCGTGACCAAAATCACCTGCTGGCAATTGCGGCCGTATTGGCGCATCAGTTCGTCAATACGTTCAGCTAACCTAAATGCCGCATCCTCGTTGGAATCCAACCAGTTATACCCACACGCATGCACCGGCATCCGATAACCACCGCGCGCCACCAGCTCATCCGACACAATCGGCGGCAACTGACTGGCCAGGGTGGCACCCAGCCCTGGCATGCCGATGTTTAAAGCGGGCTTGAGACGGGTGATGTGAGTCGGCCCCGGTTCGACGGCGACGGTGTGCAGGTGCTCCGGCCGAATATCGAATTGAGGCCACCGGTGGGGCACGAACTCGTTATTCAGGGTCTCTTCCAGCCAAAGAAGAAACGCGTGATAGCTGGTTTCGCTGACTTCGCCCCAGCCGCGCTCCTGATAGCGTTTAGTCAGGGCAAGCATTGTGCTTTTTTTGTCCGGCCCAGGCGTCGTCAAGACGGTGCCTACCGGCCGTTCGGGCACCGCGCCTTCTCTATCGACTTCCACCCTTTGCGGGTGTAACAGGCGCTGGCGTATGCCTGCCTTTTTGTTGATCCAGTTCACGGCCAGCCACACATTTTTGCCCATGAATCCAGCGTCCAGACGCCATACAGGAACCGCCTTTTCCTTTTCCTTGCGCTTATCAGGCTTACTCTTCAAATTCGACCCCATAATCCCCGGCACAAAGATCACCGGCAGCACCCCCTCCGGCGGCAGCATGCATAGAACCGGGTCGGTGATATGGCTGGGCGTCAAGGCCCAGGTATGCACAGGATTGCCGCGTGCGTTATAGGCCATGGGCGCAATACGAGGCGCCGAAGGGTTATCGGTCATACGGGCTCTCCGTTTTCAAGCCATTCCAATTCAAGCCCTTCCAGCGTCATGCCCTGTTGCAGGGTGACGAAGCCTTCAGCATCGGTTCGCCCTTCAAAGCGTGCGCCGTCCTTGCGAACCAAGGCGTAGGCGCGGTTTCGGATAGGTTTCCCGTCGGAGAAGAGGGTCTGAAAGCGTTCGTTGAACGATGTGCTGGGCCAGCTATTGAGTTCGGTGGCGACATTGCTTGGGTCAATGAAGTACTTGTTCGCTGCCTTCACCGTGAAATTTCCCGGCATCCCCAGCTCGATATTGCCGCCCTGCATCTTGATATATGCCCCACCGCACAACAGGGTGATGTGCTTGTCCGCCGCCACCAGCACATGTTGCTGGCTGGCGCTGAGCTCCACGCTCTGATCCGCCTGCACCCGGATGCTGTTGTGCTGGGCCTGCAACAGCAGTTGGCCGTTATGGGCGATATGGCGCATGTCGCCGCCTTGGGCAAACAGACCGATTTCGTCGCCTGCATTGATCACCACTTTTTTGCCGGCGGTGAGTTGCTGGTTTTGTTGTGCCACGCTATCGATATGCTCGCCTGCGCCTATGGCGATGCTGCGGGACGTCGCGGCAGCGATGCCGGCAGGCCCACTTAACGCGATGATGGGTTGCGCGCCATTGCCGATGCCATTGGCCTGATCATTGGCACCATGGCCCAACGCATTCACGGCATCAGTCAGGGACTGCTGCGGCTGCGCATCCAGGGCAATTGCCTGGGCGTTTTCGGCAGATGCTCCCAGCTGTTTGGCCAATGTCAGGGCGGCTTGCAATACATCAATCACCTGCTGGCGTTCTAGCTGACCCGCACCGGCCTTCAGTTGCGCTTCGGCAGTCAGCAACAATCCTTTTGCTGCACGCAACGCACCATGACCATCCGTGCGTAATTCAAAGCCTTCGCCCCTTGGCCGGCCACCACCATAGTGACGTGGATGCGTGAGGTAACCCAGGTGCAGAGCGCTGTGCGTGTGCTCGCTCATTAATGCCGCACTGATTTGCCCGGTGGTGTCGTCAATACGCAACTCATTGGCTTGGGTGCCGCCAAACTCGCGGCTTTTGGTTGTTGCTATAGCTTTCAGCTTGGGTAGCTCATAGGGCGGCAAATTGGTCTGCCGGTACGCTCGCCCAATGGCGATCGGCTGATCGGGATCTCCGTCCAGATGGCTGATCACCAATTCCTGACCCACACGGGGGATGGCCATCGAGCCCCAGGTCGCCCCGGCCCAGCCTTGGGTGACGCGGATCCAGCACGAGCTGTGGTCGTTGTTTTTGTCCGAGCGATCCCACGGGAATTGCACCTTGATCCGGCCCCATTCATCGCAATAGATCTCCTCACCCGGCGGGCCGACCACGGTGGCGATCTGCGGGCCGTCGATACGGGGTTTGTTGGGCAGAGGAGCTTTCCAGTCAGAGGTCCAGCGGATGGCCGTGGCCTTCACTTCATAGGAAGTGCCGCTGTCACTGCCAAACGCTTCTTCCTGCAAGCTGGTGTGCTGCTTGCCTTCATGCTTGATGGCAATGGTGCGCCAGCGATCATTGAAGTCTTCGCGCGGGTGGTCGTTGAGGTCGAAGGCCAACCCCGGTTGCAGGCGTTCGTCGTCACCTTCCACATGGGCCAGCTTGGCGTCATTGCGCAGGGCGGCCAGGCGGGTTTTGGTAAAAGGCTTGCCGGCAATATCGCGTTTGTAGCGGCCGGGATAGTCGTAGCGTTCGTAATCCTTGTGCTGGTTGTTCAGGTCCTGGTCGCCGGTCGCGGTGTGCTGCTGGTTGTAGAGCGGGTGGGTGAAGGTGTAGTCGCGTTGCACTTGTACGGCGGTGCGCACTTGTTCGGTGTAGTGGAAGCGGGTCAACGCCGGTTCCATGGAATCGCCGCCACCCATGGGCTGGTAGATCACCGGGCAATCGGTGTGGGTGCCGATGGTGCCCAGGCCGCCGACGCGGTCGGTGAGGACGAGGGTGTGGCCGTCGGCGCGGTGTTCGAAGGTGTAGAGCAGGCCTTCCTCGGCGGCGAGGCGGGTGATGAAGTCGAGGTCGGTTTCGCCGGCCTGTACGCAGTATTCGCGGGGTTGGTGCTCGAAGCAGATTTCGCTGCGGATGTCGGTCAGTTTCTGCTCGGCCAGCATGCTGGTGATGATGTCGGGCGCGGTCTGGGCCTGGAAGATGCGCCAGTTGGAGCGCAGATCGAAACGCTTCAGGGTCGGTTCGACCACGGCGGTGTAGCGGGTGCGGCGAAAGCCGGTGTCGCCCTGTTGGAACAGGCTGACCAGTCCGTGCACGTAACGTACCGGAGTTTCACCGCGCCAGATCGTGAACAGCCCCGCCAGGTCGAGCACGTTATTGAAGTCGATGGCGGCGTTGTGGTTGGCCAGTTCCAGGGTGAGCTTGAACGGCTGGGACAGGCTTTCGTCGAGCTTGAACGAAACCACGTCGAAGGCGTCGCCTTTCAGGGGTTCGAAGGTAAAACGCAGATCGCTTTGGCGGGGCACGTGACTAGTCCTTACGTTCACTGATAATGGTTGCCACCTTCTGATACAACTCCGGCTCCCACCCCTGCGCCGCGGTCTCGCGCATCAACCGCGCCACACTGGCGTACAGGTCATCCGCCAGCCACGACAACCCACGCGATGCCAGCAAGTCGGCGGCAATCACTGTGGCGTAGCTGCGCTGGCGCGGGGCGTCATGGGTGGCGTGCAGTTCCTGCAGGCGCAGCAGCACCACTTCCACGCCTTCGGTATTGAGCTGGGTGGTCAGTTCGTCGCGCAGGCCGGCGTATTCCTGCACCGGGCTGCCGGTGGTTTGCGCCTGGTCGGCGCCGGTGATCCAGGCCTGGGTTTGCACATCCACGAACGGTGTGCCGTCGCTGAAGCACAACTCCAGCAAGGCCGGCAAACGGCAGACAAACCGCTCGCAGGTCTGGCGAATGGCGGCCGCCACTTCTTCCATCGCCAGGCGCGAGGCGACCTCGGCGGCCAGGTAACTGCCGCGTAGCCAGTACGGCGAGGCGCAGACGCTTTTTTCGATGCGCAGCAGCAGGTTCGGCTCAATGGCGTTGTGGTTCAGCGCGTCCTGGTAGCCGTCGACGATATCCTTGGGCACGGCGGTCAATTCGGTGCGACGGTCGCGGGTGATGGGCGGCGCAGTACGCAAATGCGACCACAGGCCGAATCGTCGTAGTTGGTAGCCGGTGGGGTCGTAGGGATCTTGTTGGTTGATCTGCTCGGCCATGTTCAACACGGCGCGGCGTTGTTCGCGCTCGTTGCTCGGCGCTTGCGGTTTGGGGAGGGCGAAAAAGGCCGACTCCAGCACACTGCCGGAGGCGGCCGCACGGGCGGGCTCAGTAGCAACGACCGGCTCGCTGTATTTGTCCAACTGGCGTTGCAACGCGTCCAACGGGGCCGGGTCGAGCTTGGCGCTTTCGACACAGTGTTGCAGGTTGGCCAGGGCCAGTTCCGCCGCGGCTTGGTAGGCCGGTTCAAAACTGCTGCGCTCCAGGGTCGGCAACACCTGCCCCAGGTCGCCCAACAGGCGCTGCACTTGCTTGCGTTTGTTCAGGTAGCCGGTGGGGCCGGGCTTGGGGTGAGCGCTGTCCCAATACAACTCGACCATGCCGGCCAACAAACCCAGGGCATCGGCCCAGCGCGCCCATTGCCGGGTGCGCAGCCACACCACCTGTAGGTGCGCGACGACCCGCCAGTGCTTGCACTGGGTCGCCAGGTATTGGCGGGAGGCTTCGTCGATATACGGCCAGTCGATATCGCCTTCACGCAGGCCGCCGAGCTTGACCATCTCTTGGTCGATGGCCTGGTAGGTTTCATCCTCCACATCGAAATGCCCGGCAGGTTGCTCCGGGTCGATGGGGGTCAGCAGCAACTTGACAGTGTCCGCCGGCACGTCGATTACCAGCGACATACTTGGCGCTCCTGTTCGATCAGTTCACCCAGCCCTTCAGCGTCGAAGACCAGGCCGTGCAGCCGCGGATAGTCGCTCTCCAGTCGTAGACGCTGGCCACCGCCCATATTGCGCAACAAGGCAATCGCCTGCAGCCCGCGCCCGGCGTCGACCACCAGACCCGCGTCGTCCAGCACCTGCCACTGATAAGCCCCGGAGACTGGGCGCTCATCCTTGAACAGTTGGATGCGAATCTTGTTAGGCTTGGCCGGTTCATCCAGCACCAACTGCAGGCGCGAGATTTTCGACTCACAACTGATGGCCAAGTAAGGCCGAGGCGGTAGCGCGCCCAACGCTGGGGCTGAGATCACCAGCCGCTGTTGCTGGTCGTTGTCCGGCTCCGGGAATGACGACAACAGAAAACGCTGATCCTCGGATGGACGCTTGGCCTCATTGCGTTGGACCAGATCGACAATCGGCAACACCCGGCCCAGGGCACGTGGCGGCGCAGGTGGCTGATGAATGGGCGTGCCGGCCGCCAGATCAAAGCATTCCAGGCGTTTCAAGGGCGAGACGATGGCAGGGCAATCCTGGGTCGCTGCCCGCGCCTCCATTACCGCCACAACCGTCAGGCAGAGCGCCCATTTCCATCCTCGCCATCCGTTGCGCATCAACGCCTCCTGAATATGCCTCGTTGAATCCAAACCGGATATTTTTCAACTTTCGAACTAACGCGGCTTAGACCGAAAGTTAAATTCATTAACTTGCAAAGCGTCACCCGCCCTCAATGGATAGGCAAGTAAAAGACGAGCAACACACTGCCAAATCGAGAATAAAAAGAGATATCTTTCAGATAGCTCCATAGCGAGCGTAGGAAATTTAGAAATCCTTATCGCGATGCCTTTTCCTACATCCAAAGCCCACGAATCGCGTCCATTTCGTCCTACAAGACAAACCTTGCAACAGCTGGTTCTAATACGCCGACCTTACGAAAAGGATTTTTCCAATGTCGAAAACTCAGGGTTCTGTCGCCCCAAAAGAACGCATCAACATCAAGTACGTCCCAGCCACAGGCGATCAACAAGCAGAAGTAGAGCTTCCCCTGAAGCTGTTGGTTACCGGCGACTTCAAAGGCCACGGTGAACTAACCGCCCTTGAAGACCGGCAATCCGTTCGAATAGATAAAGACACCTTCAATGAAGTACTCACCAAAGCCGAAGTTGCTCTGGACATGGCGGTGCCGTCTGTTCTGAACAACGATCAAGACACCGACTTGAACGTGCAACTTCAATTCAAAAGCATCAATGACTTCGGCCCCGATGCGATCGCCCGCCAAGTACCGGAGTTGAACAAGTTGCTGGAACTGCGCGAAGCCTTAGTTGCGCTCAAGGGCCCGATGGGCAATGTCCCGGCCTTTCGTAAACACCTGCAAAACCTGCTGACCGATGAAACCGCCCGTCAACGCCTGGCCAGTGAACTGAATCTGGTGCTCGACGCGCCCAACAACTGACTTGAACACCCTTCTCAACGGAGTACTCCCCATGCCTATGGAAAGCGCCGCCGCCAAAGTATTGGTGGCTGACGAACCGCCGTCGTTGCTTGACCAACTGCTGGCCAACACCACCATTCGCCCGTCCCAGGAAGGCTATGCCGTTGCCCGCCAAGGCGTGGCTGCGTTTATCAGCGAGATCCTGCAAAGCGGCGATCACCAGCAGCCGGTCAATAAGCACCGCGTCGACCAGATGATTGCCGAAATCGACCGCGCCTTGAGCAAGCAGATGGACGTGATTCTGCATCAACCGCAGTTCCAGCAACTGGAGTCGTCGTGGCGTGGTCTGAAGCTGTTGGTGGATCGCACGGATTTCCGCGAGAACATCAAGCTGGAAATGCTGCACGTCACCAAAGAAGAGCTGCTGGACGACTTCGACAACGCCGGCGACATCACCCGCAGCGGCTTGTACAAGCACGTCTACACCGCCGGTTATGGTCAGTTTGGCGGCGAACCAGTGGGCGCCATCGTCGGCAACTACACCTTTGGCCCCAGCTCGCCAGACATCAAGTTGCTCAGCTATGTGGCCTCCATCGGCGCCATGTCCCACGCGCCGTTTGTCTCGGCGGCCGGGCCTGAGCTCTTCAACCTCGAAGGGTTCCAGGGTCTGCCCGACCTCAAGGAAATCAGCGATATTTTCGAGGGGCCGCGCCACACCAAGTGGCGTGGTCTGCGGGAATCCGAGGATGCCCGCCATCTGGCCCTGACCCTGCCGCGCTTCCTGTTACGCACGCCGTACAGCACTGAAGACAACTCGGCGCGCAGCTTCGGCTATGACGAAACCGTCGACGGTAATCACGATAATTATCTGTGGGGTAACACCGCGTTTCTGATGGCCTCGCGCATCACCGACAGCTTCGCCCGCTACCGCTGGTGCCCGAACATCATCGGCCCGCAATCTGGCGGCGCGGTGGATGACCTGCCGGTGCACCTGTATGAATCCCTGGGCCAATTGCAGGCCAAGATCCCTACCGAAGTGCTGATCTCCGACCGCAAGGAGTTCGAGCTGGCCGAAGCCGGTTTCATCCCACTGACCATGCGCAAGGACAGCGACAACGCGGCGTTCTTCTCTGCCAACTCGGTACAAAAACCGAAGAACTTCCCCAAGACCCGCGAAGGCCAGGAAGCCCAGACCAACTACAAGCTTGGCACCCAGTTGCCGTACCTGTTTATCGTCAATCGCCTGGCCCACTACATCAAGGTGCTGCAACGCGAACAGATCGGCAGTTGGAAGGAACGCCAGGACCTGGAGCGCGAGCTGAACGACTGGCTTAAGCAGTACATCGCCGACCAGGAAAACCCTTCGTCCGATGTGCGCAGCCGTCGCCCCTTGCGCGCCGCAAAAGTCGTGGTGCAGGACGTGGAAGGCAATCCAGGCTGGTACCAGGTGTCGCTGGCCGTGCGCCCGCACTTCAAGTACATGGGCGCCAACTTCGAGATCTCCCTGGTCGGTCGGCTGGACACCCAATAAGTGGGCGCCAGCCTGTTCGAACGCTTGGAACCCGACGCACCGCGCTACCGCCCCGGCAGCGCGGATGAGCAGGCGCGCCAGCGGGTCGAGGCGATCAAACGCCACTTGGAACAGGTGCTCAACTCACGCCAGGGCTGCTCGCAAAGCAGCCCTGAACTGGGCCTGCGCGATTTCAACGGCGTCACCCAGGCCAGCAGTGACTTGGTGGTGGCCATCAGCGCAGATATCCGGCGCTCGGTGGAAGCGTTTGAACCGCGCATCAAGGTCAGGGGCGTACGTTTTCAGCCCGACCCGGACCTGCCACTGGAGCTGAACTTTCGCCTGGATTGCCAGGTGCAGGTCAACCACAAGGAAGAACAGGTGCAGATCGAGGTGGCCATGCACGGCCGCGACGGCTACACCCGCGTGCGATGAGGATGCAATGGACTTGAAACAACGCTTTGCCGAGGAGCTGCGCTACCTGCGCGAACTCGGCCGCGAGTTTGCCGAGGACAACCCGCAACTGGCGCAATTTCTCGGTGATCAGGCCGGCGACCCGGACGTGGAGCGGCTGCTGGAAGGCTTTGCCTTCCTCACCGCCAAGCTGGGCATGAAGATCGACGACGATTTGCCGGAGCTGACCCATCCGCTGTTGCAGATGCTTTGGCCCAATTACCTGCGGCCCCTGCCCAGCGCGACCATCATCCGTTTTACACCGTTGCCGGATGCGATCAGCCAGCGCCAGGTGATCCCAAAGGGCACGCCGGTGTTTGCCAAACCGGTGGATGGCATCTCCTGCCAGTTTCGTACCTGCACTGACGTCAACCTGTATCCATTGGCGTTGCAGGAAGTCAGCGATGCCCACAGCCGCGAGGCCTCGGTGATGCGCATCGACCTCAAGGTGTTGACCGAGCAACCGCTGACCAGCATGGCCTGCGACCAACTGGATTTTCATCTGGGTGGAGATAACGCCACCGCCATGACGTTGTACCTGTGGCTCGCCCACTACTTGGACAGCGTCACGTTACATATTGATAAGCAAAGCTATCGCCTGCCAGCCAAGGCTATCGGCTTTCCCGGTTTCACCGCCGAAGAAGCGCTGCTGCCCTACCCGCGCAATGTGTTCGATGGCTACCGGATCCTGCAGGAGTATTTTGTATTCCCGCAGCGTTTTCACTTTTTCAGCCTGACCCAGCTGGCGCGCGTCTGGCCGGAGATCAGCGCCACCAGCCTGCGCTTTGAATTTCAGTTCAGCCGGCCCATGCCGCCTGATATCCGCCTGCGCACCAGTGACCTGCACCTGTACTGCGCGCCGGCGGTCAACCTGTTCCGCCACGATGCCAACCCTATTGCACTGGATGGGCGCAGTCTGGAGCGGCGTATCAGCCCCAGCGGCAACCGCCCCGAGGCCTTCGAAATTTTCAGTGTCGATAACGTGGCCGGTTGGGATGCCGCCGACAAGGAGCGCAAAGGCGATCCGCTGCGACGCTTTACTCCATTCGAATCGTTCCAGCATGAGATCGAACACGCGCGGGGCCGCACGGCACTGTATTTCCGCACGCATATCGAAGAGTCCCACGGGCGCGAGGGCTTGCGTCATCGCATCGCTTTCGTGCGCGGCGATGAAAGCCTGTACATCGGTGAGCATGAAGCAGCGTCCATCGAATTGACCTGCAGCAACCGCGATTTGCCGCAGTTGCTGGGCGTGGGAGATGTATCGCTGTCCACCGAAGTCACGCCGTCGTTTGCCACCTACACCAACCTGATCGCACCGACCCGAAGCTACCGGCCCGTGCTGGACAGCAGCCTGCACTGGACGCTGATTTCCAACCTGTCGCTGAACTACCTGTCGTTGCTGTCGGCCGAGCCGCTCAAGGCGGTGATCCGCGCCTATGACTTCGCCGCCCTGCACGACCTGCAACAAGCCCGCGCCACCCGCAAGCGCCTCAACGGCATCCGTGATGCGGTGACCACGCCGATTGACTGGCTGATGAAGGGCCAGCCCGTGCGGGGCGTGCAGACCCGCCTGCAACTGGACCAGAACGCGTTTCTTTGCGAGGGCGAGTTGTACCTGTTCGCCAGCGTGCTTTCGCACTTCTTCGCCCTCTACGCGAGCATCAATTCCTTCCACCGCCTGGAAGTGATCAATACCACTAACAACGAGCGCTACGAATGGCCACTGTTGACCGGCAGACAACCCGTGATCTAGCCGATATGCTGCTGGCCGACGCGCGGAACTACTCGTTTCACCGTCTGCTGGAGCATCTGCACGCTTTGCACGGCGATGACCTGGAGGCGCAGCCCTTGAGTGCGGCGGCGAGACGCCGCGTGCGCCTGCAAAGCCATGCAGGGTTGGGCTTTCCGGCCTCCGATGTGGTCGAAGCGGCACGCATTGAGGAGGACCGCGAAGAAGTGCGCTATCGCTTGCAGACCAGCTTCTTTGGCCTGCACGGTACCGACTCACCGCTGCCCGGCTATTACCTGGACCGCCTGGCCTACGAGCAGGCTCAGGAGCGCGGGATTCGCCCGGCGTTCATAGACTTTTTCAATCATCGCCTGCTGACCCTGCTGCACACCAGCTGGCGCAAGTACCGCTACTACATTCGCTTTCAGGCCGAGGCCAGCGATCGCTTTTCGCGCTACGTATTTTCCATGGTTGGGCTGAACGACAACGACCTTCGCGGTGCGACACCGCTGCCGTGGGGCCGATTGCTGAGCTTTGCTGGCTTGATCGCCAGTCGCAGCCGTTCACCTTCGATAGTGTCCGGCATTGTTGAGCACAGCTTTGATCTGCACGGCGTTTATATCCGTGAGTTCGAGGTGCGCTCGGTAAATTTGCCGCAGCGTCAGCGCCTGGCGTTGGGCAAAGCCAACGGCACCCTGGGCAGCGATTTTGTGGTGGGCGACCGCAGCAAGACCCGCGCCAGCAAGTTCACCCTGGTGATTCCCAACCTGACCCAGACGCGCTTTCGGCAGTTTTTGCCCAGCGGCGAGCAGTTCGGGCGATTGCGCCAGTTGATGGATTTTCTGCTGCGCGATGCCACCGCCTACGACCTGGAACTGGGGCTGCGCGAAGAAGATGTACCGCCGTTCAACCTGCAACGCACCAGCGGTACCCACCTGGGCTGGACCAGCTTTATCGAACATCAAGAACACCGCCATCCCGCCGTGGTGCGGATTCGGGGGCGCGCATGAAGTTGACACTGGTCATCAACAATCCTGCGCAGTTGTTGCACGGGTATTTGCCTCTTCACCGGTTTGGCCCACAGGGCGGCAGCATCGGCAGTGCCGCTGTGGACTGGCGCCTGGAAGATCGCCACAACAGCGTACGCCCCAACCATTGCGATATCCGCGTCATCGAAGGGCGGTTCTGCGTGATCGACCGCAGCGGTAGAACCTACGTCAACGGTCACGAACTGCCGCTTGAGCGCCATGTTGCGATAAGCCTCAACGACGGTGATCGATTGCAGATTGGTGCGTATCAGGTTGCGGTGCAGTTGGGCGAATACGCCCCCGGACAGCATTCGCTCGATGAGCTGCTCGGCGACCACCCTGAGGGCATGCACGTATGGCACCAGGAAGACCTGCCGAGTCGGCCACCAGCGGATAAGCGACCTGCCACTTGCCCGGAGTTCGAGCGTCTTTGCCAGCCAGTGGATTTGACGGAGCAAGGCGATCCGCTGCGAGCACTGGAAGCAGCGCCGCCTTCAAAAAATCAGCCGCCTGAAGTTCGCTCGATGGTTCCAAAACCTCCCACCATTTTGTTCAGCAACCTGCGCCTGGGCACCCTGTTGCTCGCCTGCCTGGCCCTCGGCGGCTGCACCATGCTCGGCAAGATCGGCCAAGTGATCTGGACGCCCTCCATCCCGGTCGGCGGCCCCGACGATCAGCCCAGCCGCTACTCCCTGAGCCTGCACGCCAGCGACGACGTCAACCCGCGCCTGATCAGCACCGGCACGGCACTGGATGAAGACGCGAGCCGTTCGCCCTACACCCTCAACGTGCAAGCAACCAGCCCGCAGGCGCTGACGGACAAAGTACAAACCTTGCTCAGTCACCTTTACGAAAGCGTACCGGCCCAGTCGCCACTGAGCTTGGAGCCAGACCCTGTAGTGCCCATGTCGCCTATCGAAGACGCGCTGCTGGGCGACTACGACGCTCAAGGCGTGAGCCTGACCACGCCCTGGGGCAACCCGGCATTGCAGCACGTCGCCACGCCCATCGCCTTCAAGGTCTTGCAGTTGACTGACGACTCGCTGCTGGTCAACGCCAGTCCCCAAGCCATGGCCGACGACCTGAAAAAGACCCTGGGCAGCACCTACATCCGCGCCGACGACTACCTGCTCAACCCCGGCCAATTCAAGTTCATCGACCTGCGCGCCCTGGATGAAGACACCCGCTTTATCGCAGTGATTGCCAACTACCACAGCACTGATGTCGGCCGGTGGAAACAGCGCCTGCGCGTCGAGCCCAAGGGCCGCCAATACGCCGTGCTGGTGCAGTTGGACGCCGCCCAGGTCAGCCTCAAAGGAGAAACCCGATGACGCCTTTTTCAGTCGCTTTTGCCCCGAGTAATCACCGATGAGTTCACGCAACCCCGTCATCTGGCATGAAGGTTTGTTCGTCAAACCCCAGCACTTCCAGCAACAGGCCCGCGCCGCCGAAGCCGCCGTGCACCAGCGCCTGCACAGCCTCAACGACGCGCTCTATGGCTTCAGCGAGCTGGCGTTGAACGACGAATACCTGAGCTTCGGCAAAATCGCCATTACCCGGGCACGCGGGATCATGCCCGACGGCAGCGTCTTCGACATTCCCCACGACCTGGCACCGCCCTCCCCGCTGGAGATCGCTGACAGCAGCGCGGTCGGCCAGATCGTCTACCTGGCACTGCCGTTGCGCTCCAACGGAGCCCTCGAAGTGCGCTGGCCCGACCAGTACGGCAACAGCCGCTACATCGCCCGCCGCGAGGAAATCCGCGACACCCACAGCGATGACGGCGATCAAGTCGGCATGGACCTGGCCGTGCCCAACCTGCAACTGATGCTCGAACGCAGCGACCGCAGTGCCTTTACCGGCATCGCCCTGGGCAAAATCAAGGACAAACGCCCGGACGGCAGCCTGGTGATGGACGAGCACTTCTACCCCACCAGCCTGTCCCTGCAAGCGGTGCCGGCGTTGCATCGCTACCTGGGTGAAGTGGCCGGGTTGATGCGTGAACGCGCCAAGAACCTGGCCCAGCGGATCGGCTCACCGGGGCAATCGGGGGTGGCCGATGTCACCGACTTCAACCTGCTGCAAACCCTCAATCGTTTGTTCCCGCTGTTCCAGCACCTGGCCCGGCAACGCCAGGTTCACCCGGAGCGGCTGTACATCGCGCTGGCGCAAGCCTGCGGCGAACTGGTGACCTTTACCGACGAGGGCCACCTGCCCCAGGAATACCCGGCCTACCAGCACGACAACCTGCGCGAATCCTTCCAGATGCTGGAGCACACCCTGCGCCGCGCCCTGGGCACAGTACTGCAACCACGCGCGGTGTCGCTGCCGATTGTCGAGCAGCAGTACGGCGTGCGCAGCGCCGCCTTGAACGACAAGCGCCTGCTGGACAACGCCGAATTCATCCTCGCCGTGCGCGCTGAACTGCCCGCGGAAACCCTGCGTCAGCAACTGCCGAGGCAGATCAAGATCACCTCCACCGAAGGGCTGGAGCAATTGGTCAGCCTGCAACTGCCGGGCATCCCATTGCGGCCGCTGCCGGTGGCGCCGCGCCACCTGCCGTTCCATGCCGGCTTCAGCTACTTCGAACTCGACCGCCATCACCCTGCCTGGCAAAGCCTGAGCAGCGGCAGCGGGTTCGGTTTCCATATTGCCGGTGAATTCCCGGAGCTGGAGTTGCAGTTCTGGGCGATCAGGAGTGAGAGAGATGACTAAGACCACACCAAATTCATGGCACCACGAGGAAGTCTCCGGCGCCATCGACTTTGCCGGCGAAACGATCACTGCCAACAGCCAAAGACAATTGGCCGACCCTGAATTCGACTTGCGCGGCGTAGCCTGGAACCCGCTGTGCGATGCCGCCACGCCACTGATCGGCCTGGTGATCCGCCTGCGCCGCCTGGACCAGCACGATGACGTACCTGCGCTGTACCTGAGCGTCAGCAACCAGATCACTACGATCATGGAAGAAGTCAGCCAGCTCGACTACGACGCCGGCATGCTCAAGGCCTACTCCTACAGCCTGTGCCTGTTGCTCGACGAAGTGGTCATGAGTACCACCTGGGGCCGGCTCTCCAGTTGGAGCGCACGCTCATTGCTCAGCCAGTTCCATGGCGAAACCCAGGGTGGCGAAAAATTCTTCACCGTCATGAACAACATGATCCCCGAAGCCGCCCGGTATCAGCATGTGCTGGAGTTCATGTACCAGTGTCTGATCTCCGGCCTCAAGGGCAAATACGGCGCCCATATCAAGGGCGATGACGAGATACAGAAGATCATCGACCAACTGCATGGCCTGTTGCGCCCCCTGCGCGGCGAGACACCCAAGCGCCTGACCGACCCGCTGAAAAACGTCGCGCCGCGCAACTACCGGATCAAACGCGCATGGCCGCTGTGGACGCCTTGGGCCATGGCCGCCGTCATGCTGACGGTCGCCTACACAATCTACTCAATCCGCCTGAACACCATCACCCAGCAGGTGCTGGTGTCGCTGGAGCGGGTGCTGCACCTGTAACCGATTTTCAGCGTGCTCATCCCGAGCGCCTGCAAAGCCATGGACTTATAGGCCATAACCCGCGACCCCATGGGTCGTTCACTTGATCGCGACAAGGAGCATGTCATGCCAACACCCGCGTACATCAGCATCCACGGCAAAAACCAGGGCCACATCACTAAAGGTGCCTTCACCGCTGATTCGGTGGGCAACGTCTTTGTGGAAGGCCACGAGGACGAAATCCTCGCCCAGGAAATAGACCATCAAATCGGTGCCCCAACCGACCCGCAAAGCGGCCAACCCACCGGACAGCGCGTGCATAAACCGCTGACCTTCACCAGCGCGCTGAACAAAGCCTCGCCGCTGCTTTACCAGGCCTTGGCCACTGGCGAAATGCTGCCGACCGTTGAGGTCAGGTGGTTCCGCACCTCCACCGACGGTAAACAGGAGCACTTCTTCACCACCAAACTGGAAGAGGCCACCGTCGTCGACATCCACACCGTGTTGCCTCACGCCCAGGACAGCGAGAACGAAAACTATACCCAACTGATCAAGACCAGCCTGGCTTACCGCAAGGTCAGCTGGAGTCATGTGGTGGCCGGCACCGAAGCCTCGGACGACTGGCGCAAACCGGCTGCAGCGGGTTAAGCGCGCCCATTCCGCCGCTGCGGTTCGCGCAGCGGCAGAACCTTCACTGACTCAACCCATTTAAGGAGGCTCTATGCCTGCCGTCGTTCTGGTCGGTCACGACCATGATTGCCCTCTGTGTGGCCCCACCACTATCAACAGCGGTACGCGCAATGTCACCGTCAACGGTCGCGCCGTCGCCCGTGTCGGCGACGCCCTGGGTTGCGGTGCCGTGATCACCAGCGGCTCGCCCTCGATGACCGTCAACGGAAAAGCCGTGGCCCGTGTCGGCGATACCACCGACCACGATGGCGAACTCGAAAACGGTGATAGCAGTTGGTTGATCGACTGACACTCACATACTTGAAATGGAGGCCCCATGCCCCGCCAAAGCGACCTGCGTTTTACCTTTGAGCCCTTGAAGGGCGATTCATTCGAGGTGGTCTCGTTCACCCTTAACGAAGGCTTGTCCCAGCCCTTCAAACTCGAACTGGAACTGGCCAGCCACAACGCCGCTGTCGACTTCAATCGGGTGCTCGATCTGGCGGGGCTGTTCACGATCTGGCGTGGAGAAACGCCGGTACGTTACGTTCACGGCCTGGTCAGCCTGTTCACCCAGGGCGACACCGGCTTTCGTCGCACCCGCTATACCGCCGTGGTCGAGCCAACCCTGAAGCGTTTTGATCTGCGCTCCAACTGGCGCATCTTCCAGGCCCAGACCGTGCCCGACATCATCACCAGCATGCTGGCCGAGCAGAAACTGACCGACATCCGCAGCGAAATCTGCTTCGAAC
>LNAP01002824.1_pt1 | contig 16969 bp, 24 predicted proteins | sample 602601 | NCBI WGS metagenome assembly LNAP01 (sample SAMN02440304, study PRJNA202911) | soil metagenome | biome: Subtropical and temperate rainforests or woodlands; isolation source: soil samples (1 kg each in a 20% v/v slurry with milli Q water) were... ... | reverse complement strand
CGCGCTTAATCGATACCGGAAATCCGACAGATCGTCGGCGCTCAACTTCGGTTCGTTGTGTTTGATGTTCGGCCGGGCCTGAAAATTCACACGGCGCACTACGGGCTCGGGCGCGGTAGCCCGCCCTTCGTGACTTGCTAATCCCTTAATCATCCGTGGTATCCAAAAATACCGGCACTCCCATCGGAATGATGAGGCCGCGCCAGTATTCACAGCTTACCGAAGGCGCTGCATGGCTTCAATTAAGATCGGGATGAGCTCTTTTAATCGTTTATTACTGCAGATCCGGTCTCCTGCTTCCCACAGTCCGATCAGTGTTTGCCGGACGGCTTCGTTGTATACACGGTTGCGAACAGGTGGCGAGGCGCACACCTCAGGCGCGCATCCCAGAATGCGAATGGCGTGTTTACGATGATATCCCGTGAGTGCGACGGACTCGTCAAGGAGCTGCCTCTTCTCTGCGTGCGCCGCATTGCAGTAGCGCTGCCTGACGGCGCCGATTAGTTCTTTACGCGTAGCCATGCTTAGTTGCCTCGCCATGATGGGCTCCCGTCGGCCCATCCGACGGGTAACACATTACATGAGGCAACAGATCATCATGGGTAGCAAATATAATGAATCAATGCGCACATCGAACGCCGCATACAGGCTGGCGGTGCCATGGCGCTTATAGTCATGGGTTCGTCGTTCGATCTGGCTGGGGCGCAACGGCAGCATCGGCTTTGTACGATCGAACGCCTGAATCTGCGTCCTCTCGTCGCCCGAGAGCACCATGGCATTCTCGGGCGAGTTCATAAAGGCTCACGACATCGATCACGTTCTCAGCAAAATGTGGATCGTTGCTGATCTTGGGCCTGACGCCATACATCTGGATCCTCGCCGCTATGCAGAAGCCAAGGCCTTTGCCCATTTGGACAACCACCAACCGTAGGGCTCAGGCCAGCGTGAAAAGCCGGGGTCTTGCCCGAGTTCCTGCGCATAGTGCTGTGCCCAGAACGGATTGAAAAGCATCTGTCGGCCTATCGCCACCAAGTCGGCTCTGCCATCACGCAGCACACTCTCCGCCTCGGCCCCGGTACGAATCATGCCGACCGCCATCGTGGGAACATTTGCGCACCGGCGCACTTCTTCTGCGAAGGGAACTTGGTATAGTGGCCCACGAGCCAGGTTTGAATTGGTCGCCCCCCTTAGCAAGTTTCCGCCAGATGAACAATCTATCAAATCAACGCCCACCTCTTTAAGGCGCTGTGCCAGCACCACACTGTCTTCCAGTGTCCAACCGCCTTCGACCCAGTCCGTGGCAGAGATACGAGCAAAGATCGGCGTATCGTCGGATAAAGCTGCCCGCAAGTCCCTGGCGATTTCCAAGGGTAGACGCATCCGGTTTTCAAGGGAGCCGCCATAGGCGTCTGTACGTTTATTTGCAAGCGGCGTCAGGAAACTCTGCAACAAGTAGCCATGTGCCAGGTGCAACTCAATAATGTCAAAGCCCGCTCGCTCAGACAACAAGGCGGTGTCGACAAACTCTTGACGAATCTGGCCGATCCGATCGAGCGTCATTGCCTCCGGTACCGGCCATCCTTCTGCAAAAGGCAAATCCGACGGACCTTCGGGCTGCCACAGCTCCTCCCCACGGGCGAGGTCTTCTGCGGTCAGCGCGCCATTTCCTTGCCAGGCCCGCTGCGCGCTAGCTTTACGACCGCCGTGATTAATCTGAATGGCCGCCTTGCTGCCGAAACCATGAACTAGATCCGTCAAACGGCGAAAAGCCGGAAGCTGTTCCTCGCTCCAAAGACCCAGGCAACCGTTTGTAATTCTGCCTCGACGGCAAACCGCTGTCTGCTCGACAATAACCAGACCCACACCGCCCATGGCGAACTTGCCATAGTGTGTCATGTGAAAATCGTTGAGCGCCGCTTCTTCAGCCACATACATTGCCATAGGCGAAAGAACAATGCGATTCGGAAGCGTTACCCCCCGGAAAGTGATCGGGCGGAAAAGTAAATACTCATTGGACATGATTAGCACTCATAAAATGTACGCTCGACTTCAATGAGTCAGCGCGGCAAGTTTCTTAAACTGGGATGGCAACGCAAATAGGGATCCGCAACTCGCATCTGGCCTTTTAAAGCAAGGCCGGCATGCCAGGGCCAACGGGGGTTGAACAGCATTCCACGTCCCACGGCAATCAGGTCAGCCTTTTCCTCGACCAATACACGGTTCGCCAGATCCGGGTCGGACAACATTCCGACCGCCATTACCGGCAGGCCCGACTGCGTTCGAACCTGGGCAGCGGCAGGCACTTGATAAGCTGGCCCAACTGTAATTTTTTGGTCCGGCGAAATACCGCCGCTCGAGATGGCGACATAATCGCAACCCAATGCTTTCAGACGCTCTGCAAACAGCACGGATGATGCAATATCCCAGCCGCCCTCTACCCAATCGGTTACGGAGATACGTACGCCCATCGGTTTCTCGGCTGGCCACGCCGCGCGCAAACGCTGGAAGATCTCCAGCGGATAGCGCATTCTTCTCTCGATATCCCCGCCCCACTGGTCGTCGCGGAAGTTGCTCAAGGGCGACAAAAAGGTATTCAGGAAATACCCATGTGCCGCGTGCAGCTCCACCAAGTCGAAGTCGGCTTCGTCCGCCCTTCTGAGCGCCGCAAGATAGCTTTTAGCGATGCGTTCCAGGTCGTCGGCACCAGGACATATCGGCTCATCACGACCTGGGTAAGAGGCGGCCGAGGCGCCCCACAATCCCCACCCTCCCTCGGCCAGGGAAAGTGCGCCGCCTCCGAGCCAAGGTTGAGAAACCGAGGCCTTGCGCCCCGCATGTGCGAGCTGAATACCCATGTGGCTTGCATTCGGCCGGCGAGCAAATTCCACAATCCTTCGCAGACCCGCCACCTGGGAGTCATCCCACAAACCCAAACAATAGGGCGAAACACGGCCTTCCGGCACAACCGCGGTTGCCTCAAGAATGACAAGGCCGGCACCCGATAGAGACAAATTGCCATAATGAACCAGATGCCAGTCCGTCGCCAGGCCGTCCGCGCTCGCGGAATATTGCGCCATAGGCGACACCACGATCCGATTGGGCAATTTCAGCCCACGCATCTCGTAAGATTGAAATAACAAATCATCCACTTTTATGTCTCTCTTTCTATCTTTCAAGCTGATATCAGCACGGTTTTTTATGAAGAAATCGCCCGGCAGGAGTTACGCAGTATCAACTCGGTCGGAATTTCGATCCTGACAGGCCTGTCCTCGTGTGTTCGTTTCTCTATTTGGTCAATCAAGCTTTCCGCCGCCATTCTGCCGAGCGCCAAGGCGTCATATCGCACAGCCGTGATCTGTGGCGTCACAATGCGGGCAATATCAGTATCGTTGCTGCAAATCAAAGAAAGGTCATCGGGAATTTTCTTACCCAGAAGCTGCAAGGCCTCCAATACGCCGGGCAACAAGCGTACGCCCATGGATAGCAACGCAGTCGGCGGCTCTTTCATATTCATTAAGCGTTGAGTTTGTGAAAGACCGTACTCAGCGGCAAAAGAATCAATACAAAAAAGATTGGGATCGGGCTCGATACCGGCGGATGCCAATGCCTCTTCGAGAGCACGAATCCGGTCCCGGGCCACACGCGTGCCCCGACCGCCGGTAATCAAGGCAATTCGCCGATGCCCCAGCCCCAGCAGATACTGGACCGCCTGGCGGGTTCCTCGAAAGTGGTCCGCACCGATGGAAATCGAACCCATGGGAATTTCCCGCTCCATCATCACATGCGGAATACCCGAATTGGCGATAGCGGCAAGCACCGCATTATTATTTTCTTCCTGGATCGTCAGGATCATTCCATCAGCACGACGACGTTTGAAAAAGTCGATGAGGACCACTTCACGCTCGGGGTTGCCGTCACTGCTGGCGGTTACCAACAGATATCCCCTCGTACTCAGCACCTCTTCAGCGCCTTTGGTCATGCTGGAATAAAGCGAATTTCGAATATCGGAAAATATGAATCCAATCATTCGAGACGATGACGTCCGTATATTCTGTGCTGCAATATTCGGGCTCCAGCCCAATTCATCGATCGCCCCCTGCACTTTCTTGATAACGGCAGGCTTTACACCAGGCACGTTATTGATAACGCGAGAAACCGTACCAATCGATACACCGGCAAGATCAGCAACCTCTTGCACGGTAATTCGTGCGGGAGACGATTGCGACGCCACTTTTTTGACTCGCGCCATACTAATGCTCCATATAACCCATTTATTTTCAGTATCGCAGCCGCGCCCTCGGGAACATCCAATCTTTAATTGGCATTTGCAGCAGACAGCGGCGGCTGGGAAATATCCCATATCCCCTCAATGTTCGCAACAGCCGGAAACCGCTCACGCAGTTTGGGATCATGCCCTGGAATAATATGATCGGGTGTGGCCCCCAAACTCTTCAGCAGGGAAAGGCCATTCATATAGTCCAATACATTCACAATTACTGGGTAAGGGTTGGTCAATTCACCATTCGCATAGAAATGCATCGCATCCGAAGCAAGAATCACCTGCCCGCGAGCCGTCGCAACTTCCACGATCTGAAGGCCTGGAGCATGGCCTCCGACCGGCCGAATGAAAATACCCGGCAAGATCTCGGCATCCTGATCTGTGAATGAGACCCGGCCGGCGTACAGGGCCCGCAACACCGTACAGACTTGATCAACGTCGTATGGACGACGTAGCGTTTCATGGCACATCGCACAGCCCGTGGCGTGCTGCATTTCTGCCTTGTGCACATGAATCCGTGCATTCGGGAATTTTTCCAGGTTGCCCAGGTGATCCCAATGCATGTGTGTGACGATGACGTCTGTTACCTGCTCGGGTGACACGCCTAGGCTGCGCAGCGCGTCAGTTGGGCAACGATGAAACGTGTGGCCTCGACGATTGCATGTGTCCTGGTCGCAACCGCTGTCTATCAGTACGACCTTATCCTTGGACATGGCCACCCAGACATAAAAATCCAAAGGCATGGGCACATCATGAAAGTCCACTGCAGACATGAAGTTGTGTTGCGCCTTCCGGTTCGCCGGGCTGGACGCATAGTGCACTGTAAGCAGCCGATACTGCTTATCTTCTGCCCGGATATTCTTTGAAAAGCTCATAAGTATTCCTCTTCGAGAGCTGTGCTGCGCAGCTCATCCACCGTACCTTGACGCAGTATATGGCCCGTGCGCATCACATAACCGCTGGTCGCCACCTTGAGTGCCGGTACTGCCATTTGCTCAGTCATAAGCACCGTGACGCCTTCGGCACGAAATGCCCGAATCGCCTTGCTGATCTGCTCGATCCAGACAGGAGCCAAGCCAAGAAAGGGCTCATCCAGAAGCAACAGCCTGGGCGAAGCACTCATGGCACGGGCGATAGCAACCATTTGTTGCTGTCCGCCACTCAGAAAGCCGGCGTAATGATTCGCGCGCTCTTCAAGCATGGGGAATAAATCAGCCAGCTTCTCGTATATGGCGCTCTGCCCAGCTCTACCGAGCCGGGATGCGCCTGCGAGCACGTTATCGCGTACCGTCATGGTCGGGAACACCCGACGTCCTTCCGGCGAATACCCTATTCCTTGATTGGCGCGGTCATAGGGCAAAATCTTTCCGAGATCCGTGCCATTGAGAACAATGCTTCCTTCGCTGATCGGCACCATCCCGATAATGGCATTGATCAAGCTGGATTTTCCGGCTCCATTGGCTCCCACGAGAATGACAGTCTCAGTCTTTGGAACCGTAATAGAAACGCTGTTCAATGCGGTAATGCCGCCATAACGGACGACAAGATTGCGTACCTCAAGCATGAGCGTGCTCCTCTTCTCCAGCCGTTCCAAGATAAGCTTCGATCACATCGCGGCGAGCCAGCACCTCGGCGGGCGGGCCATCGGCAATCAGAGACCCCCCATCCAGAACGCACACACGGGGACAAAGCCGTTTTACAAGGTCCATATCGTGCTCCACCAATAGCACGCAGCAACCCATTTCCCTCATGGCGATCTGCACGTACTGATCAATGAAAAAGCGCTCCTCTTTCTCAAGCCCGGCGGCAGGCTCGTCAAGCAAAAGAATACGAGGATCAGTGACAAACGCCATGAGCAGGCCCAGCATCTTCTGCATGCCATAAGGCAGCGTATCGCTGAGCTGATCCAGGCGACCCAGCAGGCTGGCTGTACGTAAAAGTTCGGTCAAATAGGATTCATCAAGCGAAATCCCCCGCCCGCTGAACAGCTGCGCGCGATGAAGGTTCTCGTATACCGATGCCGTCTTGAACGTTTTCGTCTGCTGGAACGTGCGGACCAAGCCCATGGAACTACGAGTGTGGAACAATTTGTCGTTGATGTCACGCCCGCCGTATAAGATACGGCCGCTGGTTGGAGCAATCTGGCCAGAAACCACATTGATCAACGTCGTCTTACCGGCTCCGTTGGGGCCGATCACGCCAAGCACCTCGCCCGCGTTCAAGGACAGGGTGACATTGTTGAATACCCTGTTGCCACCAAACTGCTTGGAAACGCCATCGACCCGCAGTACAGGAGCAGAGTGAGCGGAGGCGTTAGTCATGCGTACTCCTTTTCATTTTGACCCTTGGCCTGCGCCTTACCCCGACGCTTGCCTGCAAGAAGCCGAACCCCGTGTTGTTGAATGAGACCGATCAGTCCGCCCTTGGCGAACACCACAGCCAATATCAGAACAACACCGAACAAGCCTTGCGAGATTTCACCCTGCAAGCTGAACAAGTTGGCTGCCCAGACCAGTACGCCAGCCCCCAGCAACGGCCCCAGGATTGCGCTTTGCCCACCCACAATGGCGTAGGCCACGTAATTGACTGAAGACATGGCGGAGAACGAAGTGGGATGTGCCGTCATGAGCATTTCAACCAGTGCAAACCCGGCCAGCCCCGCAATACCTGCAGCAAAACAGAAGCCAATGATCTTGTAGCGCGCGACCGCCAGTCCCACACTTTGAGCCAGCATTTCGTCTTCACAGATGGAGTCGAACTGGGGCTTGAAATAGCGGGTTAGAATCACGGTAAGCGCCACGGCCAACAGCGCCAGGCCAGAGGCGAACATCAGCACCGAATTATTGGATTCAATTGCGTAGTAGTCACCAAAAATCGTGACAGCCGGCAATCCCGATATCCCGTTCGAACCGCCGGTAAGCTCAGGAGTTTCAAAAAGGACGAGCGGCATGATTTCAGCGAGCACGAAGGTGACGAGCACAAAATACACTCCCTTCATCCGCAAGACCAGAAGGCCAAGCGGGATTGCCAGCAGAAACGGCAGCCCGAACGCTGTCACCGTCAAGATAAACAGGTCGGTGATATCGTGGTGGGCACTCAGAATGGCGGCTGAATAGCCCCCAATCGCCATAAAGGCAGGGACCGCAAAAAACATCAGATCCATGCGCAGCATGATGTAGACACTTAGCGCGCCCATGGTCGCAATCATAAACTGCGTCAGAACGGAAACGGCAGCCGCATCAGTGGTGATCGCCGGTAAAACCAGCGCAAGCAGCATGGCGGCCAGCGCGATCAGCTCCGAAGATCCAATACGATTTACAAGATTATTTTTTTGCATGTCTTCAGGCTCCGCGCGTCGGCACACCCATGAGCCCGGTCGGCCTCACAAGCAAGACAATCAGAACAAGCACAAACAGCATCAGTGCGCCTTTGGAGCCGCCCAGATAAACAGCGGCATAGGCTTCAACCAGACCTACCAGGAAGGCGGCGACTGTTGCACCGCTCAAGCTGCCCAGCCCGCCCAGAATCACAACCAGGAAAGACGCGGCCAGCACCGGATCACCTGCATGAGGCGTGAGCGAAAGAATCGGCGTCACCAGCGCACCGGTCATTCCCGCCAAGCCGGTCGCCAGCGCGAAAGCCAGTGGGAACATCAGCTTGGCTCGAATTCCCAAGGCCACCGCCACCGAGCGATCTTCAGACAACGCCCGAAGGCTGCGTCCGAAGTTGGTTCGATACAGAAGGCCGTATGTCACGCCGATCGCAGCAAAACAGATCGCAAAGACAACGAGGTTGGCTAGCGGAAGATACACACCGCCAAAGCGCAACACCCCGTCCACAGGGAATTGAAAGAGCGGCGCATCTGGCCCGAACACCACGACAACCGCGGTGCAGATGACCAGATACAGACCGAGAGTCAGGATCAGGGTTGCCAGATGATTATCGATCACCCTTTCAAGGAGCAGGAGTTCGAAAAGATACCCCAGCGCTGCTGTTGCCAAAGCCGCACATACGACCGCGAGAGGATAAGGTATCCCGAACCACGATACGCATACGTATGCCGCATACCCGCCTAGAAGATAGAACCCCCCGTGTGCAAAATTCACGACACCAAGAATTCCAAAAATCAAAGTAAACCCCAAGGCAAGCAGTGCATACTGAGCGCCGAGCGCAAGCCCTATGAGGCCAGCTGAGATAAAACTATCCACGATCCTACCCCTCGTCTTCGATGTCAGTAATCGACCGGCGCGTCAACCCGGATCACAGGCTGTTCCTTGCCATCACGAATCGTTCCAATTCCAAACGGCAATGACAGTTCCTGATTGATTTTGTACGTTGCCTGGCCAATCCACTTGCCCTCGCCAAGGTTGGGGTCGATCACATCAATCGTGCGCAGGGCTTCGGCCACCTTTACGGCATCTTCATAGGTACCTGCTTTTTCAATGGCTTGCACCAAGGCCCGGCCGCCGGCAACGAATAGGTAGAAGAAGTTGTTCTCTGGCGGTTCTGCGTTCAGCAACTTCTTATAGCTTTTCTGCAGCTCGAGAACATTCTCATCAATGAAGACAGGTTCAAACCAGTAGAAGTCGCGCAATACGTCCATGCCTCCGGCAACGCGAGCGATCTCGGCAGTGCCTGGACCGCCAAGACGGCCGATCACACCCTGATAGCCGGCCTGGCGCAATTGCTTGACCAGAATGCCCGCGTCGCCCGGAGGGGTCGATACGGTATCCACCACATCGGGTGCATTGGCCATGATGCGCGTGACAATCGGTGCAAAGTTGGTTGTGCCGCGCTGGTAATACTCAAGCTTGGTCGGTACGCCATTTTTTTCATAAATACCGGCAACCACTTCAGCCACATCGGTTCCGGCCTGGTCGTTTGGTGCAATCGTCAACGCCTTTTTGACACCGAATTTCTCCTTGGCATGCTTCACAATTGGATCGCCCCATGCGGCAGGCCCAGGACCCATGTGAAACGTAAGAGGCCAACGAGGACCGATGGCATCGCGAGCATAGCTATCGCTCATCATGAGCATCTTGTTGCGGGTCGCGATCGGCTTCATACCGGTGACTTCCGGTGAACCCATGGGTCCCAGGATAAATTTGACGCCTTGGCTGACGAAATTGTTCGCAGCCGCAGCCGCCCCTTCCGCTGTATATTTCGCGTCAATGGCAATCACGCGAAGCTGGCAGGTTTCATCGCCGACCTTCATCCCGCCCTTGGCGTTCACCTCGGCGGCCACATAGTCAGCAGCCCCCTTGATGGCGAGCCCCCACTGAGTTGCAGCCCCAGAGAGAGGGCCCGTCGCACCCAACTTAATCTCACAGTTTGCCGCTGCCACACCGGGCAAGGCAGTAATCGCGCATGCGACAACAAAGCCAACAAGCTTTCTTTTCATACCGTCTCCTCTAAACTTCTGATTTAGTCACAATCGATTTTCTAGGCAATAAAAATGAAATGTTTCATTTTTGAGAAAAGTACTCTAAAAAGTAAGGCACCGTCAACTAGGAGCCGGAGATCAAACCATATACTTTATAAGTCGAAAAAAATTCAGCGATGCAGTACCATGCAACGCCGAACTTTTCGTCTACATTATTTAATGTATAAAAATCAGATAGTTACAATAATAACGAATATGTTTTTTATCTTCCGATGTGAAATAGCATTGAGGCTGACAGACGAGTCCGTTCTTTCGACAGCAGGCAAGCCGTCGCCCATGTAAGGGTTTTCATGAATGAAACAATTTTATTTTCGGGCTGTATCGCAACTATTTAAAGCAACACAGGCCATCGGAATCTCGCTTTTTCAACCGCGCAGCGCATGGGAAGATCATGGAGCAGCGCGTGCCATGTCAGTCTTTGGCGTACGGTACAGCACTGCTTGCATTTCGCTCATTGCAAGCCCTCCGGTGAATCATGCTTCGAAAGAGCACTGGCTTTGGACGGTTTAGGTAATACGCGGCAGCGGTGGTATCGACCGCCGGGCATCCTTCATGAAAAGGTGCCAGCATCAGGCCGGTGAAGGTGTCCGGCTTTTCGCCCCGGACTAAATGCTGGCGTAAAGCGCTTCAAACCATCAAGCTGTCTCTGCTTCCAGCCTGATAACAGTACGGCTGCCCGTGGCCTCGGCATAGCGTGTGAGCGTGCGCATTGAGGGCATAGTCCGGCCGCTTTCCAGTCGGGCGACGGTGGACTGCGTTGTATGCATACGCTTGGCAATCTCATCTTGCGTCAAGCCAGCACGAACACGGGCAGCAATCAGTTCACGGGCAATCGCAAACTCGGGGGCCTGGGCGTCATACTCGGCCCTTGTTTCGGGGTCAGCCAGCAAGCGGGCTTTCAGCTTGGATAGTTCAGTCATCATTAAGGCTCCGTAATCGCTCATAGGCAATAGCAATGTTTTTGCGTGGGGTCTTCTGTGTTTTTTTAATGAACACATGCAGCACCGTTAATAGCTTGCCGGTGCGAGCCACGTACACAGCACGGGCAATACCATCGCGCCCGGTCATGCGCATTTCCCATAGTTTTTCCTCCAAATGCCGGATGTGCGGCATCCCCACGTTTCAGGGGCCTAGCTCTTCCAGCAGTTCGGATATATGTAAAAAGCGCGCTTGCATATCGGCGGGTATTGTCATCAGTTCATCTTCCGCGATGGGCAACAGTTTTACACGCCACGTCATCATTTTATCTCTTTTTTGCTATGTTTGATAGTACCTCGGCCACATTGCTACGTAAGGGCGTAACTTTGGCCTTTTTCCGCTCAAGGGCGCTATACAAGGCCATCAGCATCTTTCGCTATCGGCATGCTCATCGAAATGATGTAGCCGTGCCAGTGCATGACGGTTACCGTAGCCCCGGGAAAAGCAAAGTAAGCTTCTGAAACCAGGCGTGGCGGAAGCGATTTCGTTTGCGCTCTAGAATAACGCTCTAGAATAAAGCTGGCTTTATGTCAAAACACTCAAGGAGGATGACATGGACACGGCAGCGCATGGCTTATCGAAAGAAGATATCCGTAAATATTTACACAGAATCTGCGAAGAGGCTAAGGATTTGATGCAAGCCTACGATCCGCAACTGGTGTTGGATTGGACAGAGGCCAATTTGGCCGAAGGCGCCGCGTTCCAGGCAGATATCCGCATTCAGAAAGACGGTGCCCATACGGGTAGCGTGGCCATGACGCTCGAGAAGGATGACATACTGCAACTGGGTGGACTCTTTGGCACGCTGGCGAGCAAGAATAGTATTGCCGACTATTCGCTTGATGTAAAAATCAAGGATGTCATCTCGCATGGCACCGATGCTGCAACCGTAAAAGCGACATGGCATGAGCACATCGTATTCCAAACGCCCTCTGGGGTAGGCCAGGATAAGAACAGCCACGTTACTGTCGACACGGAAGCCGACTGCTGTCATCTGGTCTTACGCGAGGACGGCCGCCTCAGCATTGGCTTGACGCTTTGCTCTGGTGAAGCCCGCGTGTTGAGTTCGGATTAGCACAAGAGCCACGCGCCACACCAACAGCCCCACAGCAATCGCCGCCCAATAGATCAGACCTTCACTAGAAATCATCAATTTCATGCACGGCCCTGCAGATCTTTCTGTGTATGTGCCACCTGCCTCTCCCGATGTTCAGAAGCCGCCGCCCGCCAGAAGGCTGCCGCAACCGAGCCTGCTGCAATATTCGTCCCGAGGATCATCGGGATGGCTCCTGCCTGCGCATCCTCGCCTGCCTGCAATAAGGCCATGTCAGACATCGGGCAGGTGGTCATCGCCAGTTCCAAGATCGAGGCCGATTACATCCGGGCAAACAATGGCGGCGAAACGCCGTTCTTGGATCGGCCGGGAATGGCAAGCTACCGCCGGGTATCACCGGAATTGCCCGGCATCGGCTGGCCGGTTGGATAGCTAATGATTAGCCGAGGATATCTGCGCCCCTGTGGCCTTTTGGAACGCCCGGCACCAGCAGTACCTCCCCTTCTGTGTTGTTCATGCGCAGCGGGCGAATAGCCGCATAAGCATCAGAGCCATACCAAGCCTTCGCCATTTCCATCGAAGGAAACTCGATCACTACCAGATCCCCTGACCAAGAGCCCTCAAGAGGCTGATATGGGCCGCCGTGGACTATGTACTTGCCGGAGAAAGGTGCCAGCGTCTCATCAATACGCTGCAAATACTCGACTACTTCATCGTTGAATCGAGTTTCCCGAATTACAGCCACAGCATATGCAGTCATCGCCCGCTCCAAGTTTCATACGCCTCTTTTTTATCACACGCACGCGCGTCCACTCAGAGGAATGACATGAGCGAATACGAACTTCACACCCACGGCGCGCGCCATGCCTTCGAGCCACCCGCTGATGGCTGCTACCCGCCTTCACTTTTCTGCCGCTTCCCGAATCGCGTCGATGAAAGCCCGCAAGCTCGCCGGTGCATGCCGGTTGCGGGAAAAATAGATGAACAATCCCGGGATGCGCGGGCACCAGTCTTCCAGGATGGCAACCAGGCGCCCGTCATCGAGGGCGGCGCGCGCATAGGGTTCCGGCACGTAGGCGATTCCCGTGCCGGCCACGGCCGCCTCGACCATCAACTGGCTGTTGTCCAAGGTTAGCGCGCCGGGCACGTCGATCTCCAGGGACTGTCCTCGCTTGCTGAACTCCCAGCGGTAACGCTTGCCGCTAGGCAGCCGCTGCCTGATGCACTGGTGTCCTGCAAGCGCGTCAGGCACTTTCGGCGCGGGATGTCCCGCCAGGTAGTCCGGAGAGGCAACTGCGAGGAAACGAATGTCCGGGCCAAGGCGCACGGCCACCATGTCCTTCGGCACGGCTTCGCCCAACCGGATGCCCGCGTCAAAGCCCTGGCCGACTATATCCACCAGGCGCCCCTCGGCCACGAGGTCCAGCTCGACGCCGGGGTAGCGGGCCAGGAACGTCGGCACCACCGTCTGCAACAGAAGGCGAATCGCGGCCTCGTTGCCATTGATGCGCAGTCGGCCCTGAAGCTGGCCGTGCGCGCCGGCAACCTCTTCCAGCGCCGTGTCGAGGTCGTGCAACAGCGGATCAAGGCGGTTCAGCAGGCGCTCGCCCGCCTCGGTGACGGACACGCTGCGTGTCGTCCGATGCAGCAGACGGGCGCCTAGCTTGTCTTCCAGCCCGCGGATGGCGTGGCTCAGAGAAGAGCGCGTCATTCCCAGCAGATCGGCCGCAAGCCGGAAGCTGCGGTGTTCGGCCACCGCCATGAAGGCGCGCAGATCGGTCAGTGTCGGTTTGCTCATTGGTGATTTATTTTCACCTCTTCATGCAAATAATTGGTGGTTATCATAACAATGATACGGCCATACAATCCATTCCAGTAGTTCGCCTTTTCCTCTTTCTGGATGCACATCATGGTCAAGACTTGGTTCATCACTGGCACATCGACCGGCCTCGGCCGCCTCCTTACCGAGCGTCTGCTGGCGCGCGGCGACCGGGTCGTCGCCACGCTGCGCAAACCCGGCGCACTCGACGGTTTGCTCGCGCAGCACGGCGACAGCTTGCAGGTTCTGACGCTCGACGTGACGGACACCGGCGCCATGAGGATCGCCGTGGCGGACGCTTTCGCGCGCATGGGCCGCATCGATGTGGTGGTCAGCAATGCTGGCTACGGCCTGTTCGGGGCAGCCGAGGAAGCAAGCGACGCGCAGATCGAGCGCCAGATCGCTACGAACCTGGTCGGGTCCATCCAGTTCATTCGCACGGTCCTGCCGCATCTGCGCGCGCAGGGCGGCGGGCGCATCGTCCAGGTGTCTTCCGAAGGCGGGCAGATCGCCTACCCGAACTTCAGCCTCTACCACGCGACCAAGTGGGGCATCGAAGGCTTCGTGGAATCCGTCGCCAAGGAGGTCGCACCATTCGGCATCGATTTCCTGATCGTCGAGCCTGGCCCGACCTGCACGAATTTCGCCGAGGGCATGGATCGCGCGCCGCCCATGCCATGCTACGAAGACACGCCGGCTGGCGAAGTGCGCCGGGCGATCGCATCCGGCGCCTTCGCCATCAAGGGCGATGCCGCCAGGACGGTCGACGCGATGATTGTTGCGGCGGATGCCAAGGCTGCGCCGTTGCGCCTTGCCCTGGGCAGCACCGCCTATGCCTCGATCAGCCAGGCGCTGGCCGAGCGCTTGCGACAGTTGGAGGCGCAGAAAGCGGTGACGCTTTCCGCCGATCGTGAGGTGTAGCGTCCATCATCCTTCTTTGCCAGTACCGCTTTGGGGGCCGCCGGCGCGACTGCGATCCACCGGAATCGCGCCGGCAATCACACTAAACCGTGATCCCTCCATCCACGCTGAGTATCGCGCCCGTGGTAAACCCCGCGCTCGGCGAGCACAAGTATAGGACCGCCCCAGCAATCTCTTCAGGGCGACCAGTGCGCTTCATCGGCTGCAGTCCATTGAGAAAGTCGCGGCCGCTTTCTTCCGCTCGCATCGCCTCGTTCATGGGCGTGTCGATCACGCCCGGACACACCACATTGACCCGGACTCCTTGCGCAGCGAACTCCAATGCCGCCGATTTGGAGAGCCCGATGACCGCAAACTTGCTCGCGTTATATATCGCCGTGCCTGGAAAAGGCCGGATGCCCAGGAACGAGGCGGTATTGACGATGCCGCCACCACCACTCTGTATGAGCGCCGGAATTTCGTGCTTCATGCAAAGCGCGATGCCGCGCACGTTGACGGCCAGGATGCGGTCGATGGCCTCGGCCCTTACCTCGGTAATGGGAGTGGGCTGAAGAAAAACACCCGCATTGTTGAAAACAAAATTCAGGCCGCCAAACGCTTCAACGGTCTGCGCGACCATTGATGCAATATCATCTTCGACTGAAACATCGGCCCGCACGAAGAGTCCTTTGCCACCTGCTTGCTCGATGAGAGCGACGGATTCGGCGCCCTCATCTTCCCGCCGCCCGACAACGACAACGCTGGCCCCTTCTTGAGCAAAAGCAATAGCGGTGGCCCGGCCAATGCCAGAGGTGCCGCCGGTAATGAGAACGACTTTATCGGTAAATGTTTTCATGGGGCTAAATCCTCGAACACTGATGGTCATTTGCGAGAGCCGCGGCGCAACCTTTCCAATGCGGCGTGATTCAGGCGTTTCGCTTCCTGTTCAGCGTAGTCCCGCTCTCTTGGCTCGTACGCCCCTTCATATATGCACCCGCTGCGATTCTGCCTGCAATTGTCTCCACGAGCCGAGGGCTTGGTGCCGGCATCCGAGGCCTTGGTGCCGATGCCCGGAGCTTCGGGGCCGGTGAAGGAGCACCCAACGAGTGCGCCAAAAAGAAGCGCTACGCCGCATCGACTAAACGATTGAATGGACATTTTGCCTGATCCTCCGGAGATGCTATAGCCTTTCTTGTAGCATGCTCTTGAAAGCCGTTCCTGGATGCGCGCCCGGCGAAGTCATCTGCCCCTATCAGGCACATTGTTTGCTTTCAATGCGTGTACGCAAAGCGTGAAGGCTGTTCAACCGAGCTGCCCGGATGATGCTTATGGAGAAATATCATGACACAGGATCAGAAACGCGCAAACCCCTCGCAGCAAGACCGGAAACAGGCAAAGGACAGCGCCGAGAAGAGCGAAGCGGCGGGACGGAAAGCGACGCAATTTGACGGTAATCCAAATCCGCAGGGAGCCTCTTCCCCGCCCCTTAACGGCGAGGATGACACCCCGATGGCATTTGGAAAATCCAAAGAGTCCCGCAACGATCAATAACAATCCGCGCAGCCATGCCCAGACGACGCATATGGAGAAATGCCATGGAACAGAATCAAAAGCCCGCGCACCCTTCTCAACAAAACCCGGAGCAAGGCAACATTAGAGATGTCCGTCAGAATGAACCCGCCAATCCGGACCGACATCAGTCAGATCCAGACTTGCCCGGCGCTCATGGCAAAAAAAATGCCGGCCATGCAAATCCCGCTCACAATACGCCAGGCCACACGCGCCAAGACCAGCCGGGCCAACAAGAACAAGGGCAGCCCGGCCAAGGCGAGACACAGAGCTATCCCGGCATCAAGGGGCCCAAAGCGCGCGATCTTCAGGAAGACAGCGCTATAGACAAGGAGCAAGTGGAACAAGTAAAAGGCGGCGCCGGGAAGGACGCAGACACTGCCAAGGACAAAGCAGGCAATGCAACAGATGACATTCTTGATATGCCGAAAGAATAGCCTGAAGGTAGAGAGCGATTGGTGAACACAGCGCCTGGCTGTTTTAAAATCCTCATGCCCCGAATGGCCATGCCTGCTTCCTATGGGCGATAATGACGGCGGCATGGCTGCAATGGTCCATCGGGCTTTACCTTGTCGCCATCGCGTGCTGGCTGCCAGTAGTAAGTATCCAGATAAAGCTGCGCAACCTCGCCGAACAGGCCCTGCGGGACCATGGCCCCTTGCCACCGGCATACTGGCGCTACTTCCGAATATGGATAGCCCTGGGCATGCCGGCCTTCTTTGCCTTTGTAGCAGTGTTTTTACCTGATCAGGGATCGATCCTGGGCAGCTCGTCGCCCAGTATTTCCAGTCCCGCTCTCAGCACGCGGTTGTACCGCTGCCTTTCCGCCAGAATGGTTTCATCAGTCCATTCATAGAAACCTTTGCCGGACTTCATTCCTATCGTCCCGTCTTGCGGTTTGCTGGCCAGCACCGGAGGCGGTACCGC
>LNAP01009857.1_pt1 | contig 16978 bp, 14 predicted proteins | sample 602601 | NCBI WGS metagenome assembly LNAP01 (sample SAMN02440304, study PRJNA202911) | soil metagenome | biome: Subtropical and temperate rainforests or woodlands; isolation source: soil samples (1 kg each in a 20% v/v slurry with milli Q water) were... ... | reverse complement strand
CACCTGCCACGGCCAGGGCAAGCTCAAGAAGCAAAAGACGCTGGAAGTGAAGATTCCGGCCGGCATCGACGACGGCATGCGCATCCGCAGCACCGGCAACGGCGAGCCTGGCACCAACGGCGGACCGCCGGGCGACCTGTACATCGAGATCCGCCTGAAGAAGCACGACATCTTCGAGCGCGACGGCGACGACCTGCACTGCCAGGTGCCCGTGAGCTTCATAACGGCGGCGCTGGGCGGCGAGATCGAGGTGCCCACGCTCGCCGGCAAGGCAGCCATCGACATCCCCGAAGGCACGCAGGCCGGCAAGCAGTTTCGCCTGCGCGGCAAGGGCATCAAGGGCGTGCGCGCGAGCTATCCCGGCGACCTGTATTGCCACATCGCCGTGGAAACGCCCGTCAAGCTCACCGAGCACCAGCGCAAGCTGCTGCGCGAACTGGAGGAGTCGCTGAAGAAGGGTGGCGGTCGCCACTCGCCCAGCGGCGAAAGCTGGACCGACCGGCTGAAGAACTTCTTCAGTTAAGCACCTGGCGCTGCACAGAGCGCCACGCGTTGCACACAAGGCTGCCCCGCACCGCGCTGGGCAGCCTTTTTCATGCCCGGCGCGCTTCTGCCCCGCGTCCGCGCATTCTTTGCCAGCGCACCTTGACCCAAATCAAGGGACGACCCGCTCCGCCCCGAGGAGGCAGGCAGCGCAGACCGCTACGATGGCAACTATTGTTATGCATGGAGAATTGCAATGGACGTCAACATCACTTTTCTGGGCGGCGCGGGCACCGTCACCGGATCCAAATACCTGGTGCGCCACAACGGCCACAGCATGCTGGTCGATTGCGGCCTGTTCCAGGGCTACAAGCAGCTGCGCCTGCGCAACTGGCAGCCCCTGCCCCTCACGCCCCACCAGATCGACGCCGTGGTGCTGACCCATGCGCACCTGGACCACAGCGGCTACCTGCCCCTGCTGGCACGCGACGGCTACATCAAGCCCATTCACGCAACCACCGGCACGCGCGACCTGTGCGCCATCCTGCTGCCCGACAGCGGCCACCTACAGGAAGAAGACGCCGCCTTTTTGAACCGCCACCAGCTCTCGCAGTACGCACCGGCGCTGCCGCTGTACACCCGGCTGGATGCGCAGCATTGCATGAAGCAGTTCCGCATCCATGCCTACCACAAGGCGTTTGAGCCCATTGCTGGCTGGCGCGTGAGCTTCACGCCGGCCGGGCATATCCTGGGCGCGGCCAGCGTGCTGCTGGAAGTGGGCGGTCGGCGCATCCTGTTCTCGGGCGACCTGGGCCGCCCCGACGACCTGGTCATGAACCCGCCCCCCCAGGCCGACACGGTGCTGGTCGAGTCCACCTACGGCGACCGCCAGCACCCGCAAACAGACATCTTGCAGGAACTGGCCCCCGCCCTGCAACGCCTGTCCCAGCGCGGCGGCGTGGCCGTGGTGCCGGTGTTTGCCGTGGGCCGCGCGCAGGCGGTGCTGCATGCGATCAACCTGCTCAAGAAGCAGGGCGTGGTTCCGCGTTCACTGCCGGTGTTTCTGGACAGCCCCATGGCCGTCAGCACCACAGGATTGTTCGCGCACCACGCGGGCGAGCACCGGCTGACGGCGCACGAGGCAGACGCCCTCTCGCACGGCGCCACCATGGTGCAGACCACCGAAGAATCGAAGGCCCTGGCGCGCCGCCACGGCCCCATGGTGATTCTTTCGGCCAGCGGCATGGCCACGGGCGGGCGCGTGCTGCACCACCTGGCGCTGTATGCGGGCGACCACCGCAACATGGTCATCATCACCGGCCACCAGGCGCCAGGCACGCGCGGCGCGCGCATCGCCAGCGGCGAAAAGACCACCCGCATCCACGGGCAGGACATTGCGGTGCGCGCCGAAGTGGTGCAACTCACCGCCGCCTCGGCCCACGCCGACGCCAACCAGACCCTGGCCTGGCTGCGCAGCATGGGCCATGCGCCCGACCGGGTTTATGTGGTGCACGGCGAAATGGGCGCGGCCGACATGCTGCGCCAGCGCATCGAGCATGAACTGCGCTGGCGCGCCGCAGTGCCCGAGCATGGCAGCACACTGACCGCCTGAGGGCGCGCAATGGACTGCGCGACAAGCGCAACGCATCAAAAAGATGAGCACCTTGCGCTCGTCTTTATTGGATTTGAGCGATAAAAGCCTCTGAAGAGCATTGAAATCAAGCGCCAACAGCTCACTTTTTTGATGAACTAACCCCTTGCACGACGAATGCCATCGTGTTCTGCGATGACAAACACGAAAAATTGGGTGGAAAATGCGAAGTCTTCTCAAAACAAGAAGGCTACGCCCCAACCCATGAAAAGCTCCGAGCGCAGTTTTGCGCGCCGCATTGACCTGACCTCGCTGCAACTCTTTGTCGCGGTGTGCGAGCTCGGCAGCATCGGCCGCGCGGCGGAGCGCGAGTTCATTGCAGCATCGGCCGTCAGCAAGCGCCTGTCCGACCTGGAAACCGCCGTGGACACCGCCCTGCTCTACCGCCACAGCCGGGGCGTCACCCTCACGCCGGCGGGCGAAAGCCTGTTGCACCATGCGCGCACGGTGCTGTTTGGCCTGGAGCGCATGCAGGGCGAACTGAGCGAATACGCCGAAGGGGTGCGCGGCCATGTGCGCATGCACGCCAACATCTCGGCCATCGTGCAGTTTCTGCCCGAAGACCTGGGCGCTTTTGCGCGCGCGCACAGCCAGGTCAAGATCGACCTGCAGGAACACCTCTCCAGCGATGTGCTGCACGCCGTGCAGGAAGGCGCGGCCGATCTGGGCATCTGCAACACCGGCGGGCCCGCCGCCGCCGACCTGCAAAGCCGCCCCTATCGCACCGATCGCTTAGTGCTGGTTGTGCCCGCAGCGCACGCCCTGTCTGCGCAAGCTGCTATTCATTTTGAAGAAGTGCTGGACTGGGACATTGTCGGCCTGCACGCCAACAGCAGCATCAGCCTGGCCATGCGCGCCGCCGCCGCTGCCGCTGGGCGCCCACTGCGCCAGCGCATTCAGGTCACGGGGCTGGATGCCATGTGCCGCATGATCGACAACGGCCTGGGCGTGGGCCTGCTGCCCGACCGGGCCTTTGCCCTCATGCACGGCGTGGGCCGGCTGCAGGCGGTGCCCCTGACCGACCCCTGGGCCCAGCGCGAGTTGCGCGTGGTGGCCCGCGACTTCGATGCCCTGCCCGTCACCGCGCGGCTGCTGGTGGAACACCTGGTTCGCCCGTCGCCCGGCACTTTCACGCCGACCTAAAATCCAACTTACCCCCACCCACGAAAAGAGACCGCCATGGGACGCACCCTGTACGACAAGATCTGGGACGAACACGTCGTCCACACCGAAGAAGATGGCACGTCCATCCTCTACATCGACCGCCATCTGGTGCACGAAGTGACCAGCCCCCAGGCCTTTGAAGGCCTGCGCGAGGCGGGCCGCAAGGTCTGGCGCATGAGTTCCATCGTGGCCACGGCCGACCACAACACGCCCACCACCGGCTGGGAAAACGGCTACGACGGCATCACCGACCCGATCAGCAAGGAACAGATCACCACGCTGAACGACAACATGGCGCAGATCACGCCCGCCGCGTTCTTCCCGTTCATGCACAAGCGCCAGGGCATCGTGCATGTGATTGGCCCCGAAAACGGCGCCACCCTGCCCGGCATGACGGTGGTCTGCGGCGACAGCCACACCAGCACGCACGGTGCGTTTGGCGCGCTGGCCCATGGCATCGGCACCTCCGAAGTCGAGCATGTCATGGCCACGCAGACCCTGCTGGCCAAGAAGGCCAAGAACATGCTGGTGCAGGTGGACGGCCAGCTCGCCAAAGGCGTGACACCTAAAGACGTGGTGCTGGCCATCATCGGCAAGATCGGCACGGCGGGAGGCACGGGCTACACCATCGAGTTTGCAGGCTCCGTCTTCCGCGCGATGAGCATGGAAGGCCGCATGACCGTGTGCAACATGGCCATCGAAGGCGGCGCACGCGCGGGCTTGGTGGCGGTGGACGACAAGACCATTGAATACGTCAAGGGCCGCCCCTTGTCGCCCACGGGTGTCGAGTGGGACCAGGCCGTGGCGTACTGGAAGACGCTGCACTCCGACCCCGACGCGAAGTTCGACACCGTGGTCAAGCTCGACGCGGCCGACATCGTGCCGCAAGTCACCTGGGGCACCTCGCCCGAGATGGTGCTGGGCGTGGATGCCCGCGTGCCCGACCCCGACAAGGAAAAAGACGCCAACAAGCGCGGCGCCATCGAACGCGCGCTCACCTACATGGGCCTGCAACCCGGCAAGGCGATCAACGACATCACCATCGACAAGGTGTTCATCGGCAGCTGCACCAACAGCCGCATCGAAGACATGCGCGAAGCCGCCGCCGTGGTGAAAAGCCTGGGCCGCAAGGTCGCCAGCAACGTGAAGCTGGCCATGGTGGTGCCGGGCTCGGGCCTGGTCAAGGAACAGGCCGAGCGCGAAGGCCTGGACAAGATTTTTGTGGCCGCAGGCTTTGAATGGCGCGAACCCGGCTGCAGCATGTGCCTGGCCATGAACGCCGACCGCCTGGAGCCGGGCGAGCGCTGCGCCAGCACCAGCAACCGCAACTTTGAAGGCCGCCAGGGCGCCGGTGGCCGCACCCACCTGGTCAGCCCCGCCATGGCCGCCGCCGCTGCCGTGCACGGCCATTTTGTAGACATTCGCCAATTTGCCTGAAGGAGACCGCCGTGAAAAAGACCGCCACCCTCATCGCCCTGTCCCTGGCCTTCGTGCTCGCCGGCTGCAACACCGTCAAGGGCGTGGGCCAGGACATCGAACGCGCGGGCAGCGCCATCGAGTAACAAAGAACACCATGCAGAAATTCACTTTGCTCCAGGGCCTTGTGGCCCCCATGGACCGCGAGAACGTCGATACCGACGCCATCATCCCCAAGCAGTTCCTGAAGTCGATCAAGAAGACCGGCTTTGGCGTGAACCTGTTTGACGAATGGCGCTACCTGGACCACGGCGAACCGGGGCAAGACCCGGCCAGCCGCCAACCCAACCCCGACTTCGTGCTGAACCAGCCGCGCTACGCAGGCGCTTCCATCCTGCTGGCGCGCAAGAACTTCGGCTGCGGGTCGAGTCGCGAACATGCGCCCTGGGCGCTGGACCAGTGCGGCTTTCGCGCCGTGATCGCGCCCAGCTTTGCCGACATCTTCTTCAACAACTGCTTCAAGAACGGCCTGCTGCCCATCGTGCTGCCCGAGGCCACGGTGGCCCAGCTGTTTGACGAAGTGCTGGCCTTCCCCGGCTACCAGCTCACCATCGACCTGGAACGGCAGGTCATCGTGCGCCCGCAAGGACAGGAGATTCCGTTCGAGGTGCAAGCCTTCCGCAAATACTGCCTTCTCAACGGTTTTGACGACATCGGCCTGACCCTGCGCCAGTCCGACAAGATCAAGGCCTTTGAAGCCCAGCGGCTGGCCACCAAGCCGTGGCTGGCGCACTCGATGGTCTCCTGATTCAATTTTCAAGCAAAAACAGCCTCTAGCGCTTACCAGACAAGCGCTAGTAGCTATCAAAAGTAAAGCGCAATTCAATGAAAATCGCAGTTCTGCCGGGTGACGGCATTGGCACCGAAATCGTCGCCGAGGCCGTCAAGGTGCTCCAGGCGCTCGACCTGAAGTTCGAGATGGAATCGGCCCTGGTCGGCGGCGCCGCGTATGACGCCCACGGCCACCCGCTGCCCGAATCGACCCTCCAACTCGCCAAGGAAGCCGACGCCATCCTGTTCGGCGCCGTGGGCGACTGGAAATACGACAAGCTCGACCGGCCGCTGCGCCCCGAGCAGGCCATCCTGGGCCTGCGCAAGAACCTGGGCCTGTTCGCCAACTTCCGCCCCGCCATCTGCTACGAGCAGCTGGTGGGCGCATCCAGCCTCAAGCCCGAACTGATCGCGGGCCTCGACATCCTCATCATCCGCGAGCTGACGGGCGACATCTACTTTGGCCAGCCGCGTGGCCGCCGTGTGGCCACCGACGGCCACTTCCCCGGTGCCGAAGAAGCGTTTGACACCATGCGCTACAGCCGCCCAGAGATCGAACGCATCGCCCACGTCGCCTTCCAGGCCGCCCGCAAGCGCAGCAAGAAGGTCACCAGCGTGGACAAGGCCAACGTGCTCGAAACCTTCCAGTTCTGGAAGGACGTGGTGACCGAAGTGGGCCAGCAGTACCCCGATGTGGAACTGCAGCACATGTACGTGGACAACGCCGCCATGCAGCTGGTGAAGGCGCCCAAGGCGTTTGACGTGGTGGTCACCGGCAATATGTTTGGCGACATCCTCTCGGACGAAGCCTCCATGCTCACCGGCTCGATCGGCATGCTGCCCTCGGCCAGCCTGAACAGCAGCAACCAGGGCCTGTACGAACCCAGCCACGGCAGCGCGCCGGACATCGCCGGCAAGGGCATTGCCAACCCGCTGGCCACCATCCTCAGCGCCGCGATGATGCTGCGCTTCAGCCTGAACCAGGAAGCCGCCGCCCAGCGCATCGAAGCCGCTGTGCAAAAGGTGCTGGCCCAAGGCCTGCGCACGGGCGATATCTGGAGCGAAGGCACCACCAAGGTGGGCACGGCGCAGATGGGGGATGCGGTGGTGAAGGCGCTGGGGTAATCCTTCACTGCATTCCACCAGGGCGGCCATGTGCCGCCCTTTTGCTTTCACGACGCTCGCGACCATTCCCCCTGAAGTTGGCACCATGCAGCCATCCGGTACAATCATCCCCCATGTTTGCCGCCCGCCCGTTCGCCCTGAACACCGCTACTGCCGCCCTGGCAGGCGTGGCTGTGCGCGCAATCACCACCAAAACCACGACCATTAAGGGCTGATCCAGCTCCGGTACCGTCGTGCGCCCTCCCTGGCCAGACGAGCCGGGGCAAACAGTCTGGTCTGGCACTGTTTCTTAATCTGAAAGGGGCGTTGAAATGAGCAAGTTGGTAGGTTTGGTCGGCTGGCGCGGCATGGTCGGCTCGGTGTTGATGGACCGCATGGTCGAAGAGAAAGACTTCGACCTGATCGAGCCATTGTTCTTCTCGACGTCCAATGCAGGCGGCAAAGCCCCCGCACAGGCCAAGAACGAAACCACCCTGCAAGACGCATTCAACATCGACGCCTTGAAGCGCTGCGACATCATCATCACCGCGCAAGGCGGCGACTACACCACCGAAGTCTTCCCCAAGCTGCGCGCTGCGGGCTGGAACGGCCACTGGATCGACGCTGCATCGACCCTGCGCATGGAAAAGGACGCAGTCATCATCCTGGACCCCGTCAACATGCCCGTCATCAAAGACGCGCTGGCCAATGGCGGCAAGAACTGGGTGGGCGGCAACTGCACCGTGAGCTGCATGCTGATGGGCGTGGGCGCGCTGTACAAGGCCGGTCTGGTCGAGTGGATGAGCACCCAGACCTACCAGGCCGCATCGGGCGGCGGTGCGCAGCACATGCGCGAATTGCTCACCCAATACGGCACGCTGAATGCCGAAGTGAAGGCGCTGCTCGACGACCCCAAGAGCGCCATCCTGGAGATCGACCGCAAGGTCATCGCCAAGCAGCGCAGCCTGTCGGCCACTGAAACCGCCAACTTCGGCGTGCCCCTGGGCGGCTCGCTGATCCCCTGGATCGACAAGGACCTGGGTAACGGCATGTCCAAGGAAGAATGGAAGGGCATGGCCGAGACCAACAAGATTCTGGGCCTGGGCGAGGGATTCAGCTCTGCCGCCATCCCGGTTGATGGCTTCTGCGTGCGCGTGGGTGCCATGCGCTGCCACAGCCAGGCCCTGACCTTCAAGCTCAAGAAGGATGTGCCCGTGGCCGACCTCGAAGCCATGATCGCCGCCGACAACGAGTGGGTGAAAGTGGTGCCCAACACCCGCGAAGCCACCATCCAGGACCTGACGCCCGTGGCCGTGACCGGCACCATGACCATCCCGGTGGGCCGCATCCGCAAGCTGGCCATGGGCCCCGAGTATGTGGGCGCCTTCACCATAGGCGACCAGTTGCTGTGGGGTGCCGCCGAGCCGCTGCGCCGCATGCTGCGCATTCTGCTGAACGCCTGATACACCCTGCCCAAAAGCGCGCGCAAACCCCAATTGCGCGCGCTTTTTTGCGCCCAGCACGCTGACACAGTCCGTTACGCCGCGTTGGCAATTGGCAACATATCAATACCCCAACACAGAGCATCGTCACCTCGACTAAAGCCTCGGCGCCACCTCAGCTTGTCAGTGCAAAACATTGATGCTATGGTGCTTTTTACATATTTTCACGCGCCGGGGCGGGATCAATCCATGAGAAGAACAACGCCGCTCAACCGAGCCGCACAACCACCACGTTTGATGGCACACATGCATCGTTGGAAATTTTCTGTCCTGGCGGCCGCGGCCGTCGCTTTGACCGGTTTTTATGCCGACGATGCCTCCGCCCTCGCACTGGGCCGCATTACGGTGCAATCTGCTCTTGGTGAGCCACTGCGCGCAGAAATCGACCTGCCCCAAATCACACCGGCCGAGGCCGACACCCTGAGCGCCAAAACGGCATCTCCCGAAGTCTTTCGTGCCCAGGGCATGGAGTTCACTCCGGCGGTGAACAATCTGCGCGTGCAGCTGCAGCGGCGGACCGACGGCACAGCGGTGCTGCGCTTGTCCAGCGACCGCCCTGTCAACGACCCCTTCATAGACCTGGTTCTCGACGCCTCCTGGAGCAGCGGCCACATCGTGCGCAGCTACACCATGCTGTTCGATCCGCCAGCCTTGCGCCGCGCAACGCCCACGGTAACCGCGGCACCGCAGGTTTCGGTCCCCGTGGCCCAGGCGCAAACGGGTTCTGCACCGATCGCCCCGCGTGCAACGGCGCCTTCCGCCCCGCGTGCGCCCCGCAGCGCTGCAGCCGCCAGCCCACGCCCCGCTTCAGCCAACAGTGTCACCGTTCGGCCAGGCGACACGGCGGGTCGCCTGGCCAACACGTATCGCCCTGCCAGCGTATCGCTGGACCAGATGCTGGTGGCGCTGATGCGCGCCAACCCGGACGCCTTCATCCAGGGCAACGTCAACCGGATCAAGGCCGGTGCCGTGCTGCAAATGCCGGACGAGGCAACCGCATTGGCGACCCCACCGGGCGAAGCCCGCCAGGTTCTGGCGGCACAAAGCCGGGATTTCAACGTGTTCCGCCGCAAACTCGCTGCGGCAGCGCCCACCGCCCAAGTGGCGGCCGCAGAGCGCTCTGCCAGCGGCACGGTGCAAGCCCAGGTCGAAGACAAGAAACCCGCAACCGCCGCGCCCGACAAGCTGACCCTGTCCAAGGGCGCCATGACGGGCCAGAAGGCGGCAGAAGACCAGCTGGCCAAAGACAAGCAGGCCAGCGAATCCTCGGCCCGCATGGCCGAACTGGCCAAAAACATCAACGAGCTGAACAAGCTCAGCGCGGCGTCTGCGCAGGTCAGTGCACCTGCCGCCGCAGCCTCCAGCGCGCCCGGCGCAGTGGCAGCAGCCATGCCGGCTGCGGCGTCCATCCAGCCAGCGGCCTCCGAGCCCGCGGCCATGGCGGCATCCCCCGCAGCCAGCGTGCCTGCAGAAGCCGCGGCACCCGCATCCGCCCCTGCGCCAAAACCTGTACCCAAGCCCGCACCGGTGCCAGCGCCAGCCCCTGCACCCGAGCCGAGCTTCCTGTCGGGCCTCATGGAAGACCCCCTGGTGCCTGCCGGGGGGCTCCTCGCACTGATCGCGCTGGGCGGTTACGGTGCCTACCGCGTGGTGCAACGACGTCGCGCCAATGCCGGTGTCGACAGTTCGTTCCTGGCAAGCAGCCTGCAACCCGACTCCTTCTTTGGCGCCAGCGGCGGCCAGCAAGTGGACACGGCCAACAGCCAGATGACCACCGGCTCATCTATGGCCTACTCTTCCAGCCAGCTCGATGCCGGCGGTGACGTGGATCCCGTGGCCGAAGCAGACGTTTACCTGGCGTATGGCCGCGACCTCCAGGCCGAAGAAATCCTCAAGGAAGCGATTCGCCACAATCCAGCCCGCGTATCGGTGCACGTCAAGCTGGCCGAGATTTACGCCAAACGGCAGGATCGCAAGGCCCTGGATGCAGTGGCCGCAGATGTGTTCAAGCTGACGCAAGGCGAAGGTCCGGACTGGACCCATGTCAGCGAACTGGGCCGCGATCTGGACCAGGAGAACCCGGTGTACCAGCCTGGCGGCCGTCCTGGCACGAACCAAGGCGATGCCACCGCTCCATCCCCGGCCACTTTGTCGGCCGCCGTGATGGCCATGCCCCCCGCAGCAGCACTGCCACCCGACCTGGATTTCAATCTCGATCTGGATTTGCCCGAAGATGCGCTAACCGAGGCGCCAGCCGCTGCGGGTGGCTTTGCCGCAGCGGCGGCAGCTGCAACCGCCGCCGAGGAAAGCGACACCGAATTGGCAGCCGTTGCGCAACTTGACCTGCCCGCATCGCTGTCTGCCGTCCAGCCCGCCGAGGCAGCCGCACCTGCGATCGCGACGCCGCCGATGGCCGACCTCGATTTCCCGACCTCCGACGACCTCACCATGCTCCCGTCCGACGCCATGTCGCTGACGGACAGCGCCACGGAGGACACCACCGACATGGCCCCCATGGAAACAGCTCCCATGGAGTTCGACCTGGGCGACCTGACGCTGGACCTGGATGCACCTTCCCAGTCTGCCTCAGCCACGGCAATGGCGCCCGCCGCAGCAGACAGCGACGTCGATGCCGACGACCCCTTGGCCACCAAGCTAGCGCTGGCGCATGAGTTCAATGCCATCGGCGATACCGACGGGGCCCGCACCCTGGTCGAAGAAGTGGTTGCCGAATCCACGGGGGCGCTCAAGGCCCGCGCCCAGCGGCTGCTGGCCGACCTGGGCTGATGCGCCCCATCGATCCAGACACCCCGCAAGACACCGACCCAGGCACTCTCTCCAGGGTGGCCATGGGGGTGGCCTACAACGGCCAGCGTTACAGCGGCTGGCAAAGCCAGTTGTCGGGCAACACCATCCAGGATCATCTCGAAGCGGCCCTGGGCCGCTTTGCCACGCACCAGGTCAGCACGCTGTGCGCGGGCCGCACCGATGCGGGGGTGCACGGCCTCATGCAGGTCGTTCACTTTGATACGCCACTGCACCGCCCGGCGTCGTCGTGGGTGCGCGGCACCAACACCTTTTTGCCAGCGGATATTGCGGTGCAATGGGCCCAGCCGGTGCCCGAAAATTTTCACGCGCGTGCCAGCGCGACTGCGCGGCGCTATGCCTATGTGCTGCTGCAGTCGCCCGTGCGCCCCAGCGTCGATGCGGGCCGCGTCGGCTGGGTGTTCTACCCGCTCGACCACGCCGCCATGTTGCAGGCCGCGCAACAGTTGCTGGGTGAACACGACTTCACCTCCTTCCGGGCTTCGGCTTGCCAGGCCAAGTCGCCCGTCAAAACCTTGCAACGCATCGACATCACCCGCACGCCGGCCACCGGGGCAGCGCCGTCCGAAGGCTTTGCACCCTGCTACTGGCGCTTCGAGTTCGAGGCCAACGCCTTTCTGCACCACATGATTCGCAACATCATGGGTTGCCTGATTGCCGTGGGCCAGGGCAAAAAGCCCCCGCAATGGATCGGCGAGGTGCTGGCTGCGCGCTCCCGAGATGCGGCAGCCCCCACCTTTTCACCCGATGGCCTGTATTTTCAGGGCCCCGTCTATGAACCCCACTGGGGCCTGCCCAGCCGCACGGCTGCGTATGATTGGCTGCCATGAGCAGCCTGCCGCCAGAAAAACCACACCCCTCTTCCTGCATTCGCACCCGCATCAAGGTTTGCGGCCTGACACGCGAGCAGGATGTGGACGCAGCCGTTGCCGCCGGCGTGGATGCCATCGGCTTCGTGCTGTATGCCCCAAGCCCCCGGGCCGTCTCCCCACAAAGGGCTGCCGCACTGGCCGACCGCCTGCCACCCTTCGTCACCCCAGTGCTGTTGTTCGTCAACGAGACCGCTTCAAATATCATAGCTGCAAGCGCTTTACTGGCGGGCGCTACAATCCAATTTCATGGGGATGAGTCCCCTGCCGAATGCCTGGCCTCCACCCTGGGGGGCGCCCGGCCGTTTCTGCGCGCAGCCCGCATTCCCCTGGGCGACGGCGCGGCGCGGTTCGACCTCGTAAAATACGCCCATGATTACTCGAAAGCCCAAGCCATCCTGCTCGACGCCCATGTCGACGGTTTTGGCGGCGGCGGCAAGGCATTCAATTGGTCACTCCTTCCACCAAGCGTAGCCTCTCATCTCGTTTTGTCTTGCAAACGTGACCGATGGCATTGTGCAAGTACGCCCGCGAGGCTTCTCGCTGGCCGTTGATGTCAGCTCCGGCGTCGAGGCCGATGGCCCCGATGGCAAGCCCATGAAGGGCATCAAGGACGCCGACAAGATCCATCGCTTCGTGGCCGCCGTGCGTGCGGCCGATGCACAACTTGCAAAGAATCCCCCATGAATTCCTACCAGCAACCCGACTCCTCGGGCCACTTTGGCCCCTACGGCGGCAGCTTCGTCAGCGAGACGTTGACCCACGCCATCCAGGAACTGCGCGAGGCCTATGCCCGCTACCAGCACGACCCCGAGTTCCTGGCCGAGTTCCACTACGAGCTCAAGCACTTCGTGGGTCGCCCCTCGCCCGTGTACCACGCAGCGCGCACCAGCCGCGAGATGGGCGGCGCGCAGATTTATCTCAAGCGCGAAGACCTCAACCACACCGGCGCCCACAAGATCAACAACGTGATCGGCCAGGCCATGCTCGCCAAACGCATGGGCAAGCCGCGCATCATTGCCGAAACCGGCGCCGGCCAGCACGGCGTGGCCACGGCCACCATCTGCGCCCGCTATGGCCTCGAATGCGTGGTGTACATGGGGGCGGAAGACGTCAAGCGCCAAAGCCCCAACGTGTACCGCATGAAGCTGCTGGGCGCCACCGTGGTACCCGTCGAGTCGGGCAGCAAGACGCTGAAAGACGCACTCAACGAAGCCATGCGCGACTGGGTGGCCAACGTGGACAACACCTTCTACATCATCGGCACGGTGGCGGGCCCCCACCCCTACCCCATGATGGTGCGCGACTTCCAGAGCGTGATCGGCAAGGAATGCATCGTGCAGATGCCCGAAATGCTGGCCGCCCAGAAGGCAGCCACAAAGACCTCCACTTTGCAGCCCGATGTGGTGGTGGCCTGCGTGGGCGGCGGCAGCAATGCCATGGGCATCTTCTACCCCTATATTCCGTTTGAAAAGACCCGCCTGATTGGCGTGGAGGCTGCGGGCGAGGGGCTGGAATCGGGCAAGCACTCGGCATCGCTGCAAAAGGGCAGCTCGGGCGTGCTGCATGGCAACCGCACCTTCATCCTGCAGGATGCCAATGGCCAGATCACCGAAACCCACAGCATCAGCGCAGGCCTGGACTACCCCGGCGTGGGCCCCGAGCACGCCTGGCTGCAAGAGATCGGGCGTGCCGAATATGTCGGCATCACCGACCAGGAAGCGCTGGCCGCCTTCCACTACCTGTGCCGCACCGAAGGCATCATCCCCGCGCTGGAATCCAGCCACGCCGTGGCCTACGCCATGAAGCTGGCCAAGACCATGCGCCCCGACCAGTCCATCCTGGTCAACCTCTCGGGCCGGGGCGACAAGGACATCGGCACCGTGGCCGACCTCAGCGGCGCCGATTTTTACTGCCGCCCCAGCTGCCAGGGGCAGTCCGTCAAGGGCGGCGAGCAAACCATCAAGGTGGTCCAATGAGCCGAATCGAATCCACGTTTTCCGCACTCAAGGCCCAGGGCCGCAAGGCGCTCATTCCTTATGTGACCGCCGGTTTCCCGTTTGCCGACATCACCCCCGCCCTCATGCACGGCATGGTCGAGGCCGGTGCCGACGTGATTGAGCTGGGCGTGCCGTTCTCCGACCCCATGGCCGACGGCCCGGTGATCCAGAAGGCGGGCGAAAAGGCCCTCGGCCTGGGCATTGGCATGGTGCAGGTGCTGAACCATGTGCGTGAATTCCGCAAGCGCAACAACACCACGCCCGTGGTGCTGATGGGCTATGCCAACCCCGTGGAGCGCTACGACCAGCAACACGGCACCGATAGCTTCGTGCGCGATGCGGCTGCGGCTGGCGTCGATGGCGTGCTCGTCGTGGACAACCCGCCCGAGGAATGCGAAGCCTTTGCCGCCAGCCTGCGCGCACACGGCATGGACCTGATCTTCCTGCTGGCCCCCACCAGCACCGACGAGCGCATGGCCCAGGTGGCCCGCGTGGCCAGCGGCTATGTGTATTACGTGTCGCTCAAGGGTGTCACAGGTTCTGGCGCACTCGACACCGCTGCGGTGGAGCAGATGCTGCCCCGCATCCGCCAGCATGTGCACATCCCCGTGGGCGTGGGCTTTGGCATCCGCGATGCCGCCACGGCCCAGGCGATCGGCAAGGTGGCCGACGCCGTGGTGATCGGCAGCCGCATCATCCAGCTGATCGAATACCAGGAACACGCCAAGGTGGTGCCCATCACGATCGACTTCCTGCGCGGCATCCGAAAAGCGCTCGACGCATAATGCAGCCCGGCGCACCTCGGGGTGCGCCAACAGATTCACACCCGGCTCGCCCGGCGAACGCCCACCAGCTTCGCCGTAAGCCGGGCCAATGAAGAGGAAAACACCATGTCTTGGCTCGAAAAACTTCTGCCCGCCAAAATCCAGCAAACCGACCCTACCGAGCGCCGCCAGGTGCCCGAAGGTCTGTGGATCAAGTGCCCGAGCTGTGAAACAGTGCTCTACAAGGCCGATCTGGAGCAAAACCAGAACGTCTGCCCCCACTGCAGCCACCACCACCGCATCGGTGCACGGGCCCGGCTGAACACCTTTCTGGACCCCGAAGGCCGCTACGAAATCGGCCAGGAAGTGCTGCCCGTGGACGCGCTCAAGTTCAAGGACAGCCGCAAATATCCCGAGCGCCTGAAGGAAGCATTGGAAAACACCGGTGAGACCGACGCCCTCATCGTCATGGGCGGCGCGGTCAAAAGCATCAACCTGGTGGTGGCCTGCTTCGAGTTCGACTTCATGGGCGGCAGCATGGGCAGCGTGGTGGGCGAACGCTTTGTGCGCGGCGTGGAAACCGCCATCGAGCAGAAAGTGCCGTTTCTCTGCTTCACCGCCACCGGTGGCGCGCGCATGCAGGAAGGCCTGCTGTCGCTCATGCAGATGGCCAAGACCAACGCGGCCCTGACCCGCCTGGCCAAGAAGGGCCTGCCCTACATCAGCGTGCTGACCGACCCGACCATGGGCGGCGTGAGCGCCGGTTTTGCCTTTGTGGGCGACATCGTGATTGCCGAGCCCAAGGCCTTGATCGGCTTTGCCGGCCCCCGCGTGATCGAATCCACTGTGCGCGTGACGCTGCCCGAGGGCTTTCAGCGTGCCGAGTTCCTGCAGACCAAGGGCGCCGTGGACTTCATCTGCGACCGCCGCGAGCTGCGCAACACCGTAGCCAGCAGCCTGGCCATGCTGCAACGCCTGCCTGCCGACGCGGTGATGTGAACCCAGGCAGCCGCGTGCGCAAAGCCGCACACAGGGGCGGTGGGCCACGCGGGCGGCATGAAGATACTATTATTTTGATAGCTATCAGCGCTTTATCCATAAGCGCTAGTTGCCAATTTCGCTGATATTTTCAGATCACCGCAGAACGCTGGCCTGCAAATGGCCCAGCACGATCATCACGACCTGCAGCAGCACCAGCACCGCCAGCGGCGACAGATCGATGCCGCCCACCAGCGGAATGACGCGGCGAAACGGCCGCAAGATGGGCTCGCACAACCGGGCAATCACATCGGCCAAGGGTGAGCGCGCCTGCACCCACGACATCACGGCGAAGACAATCAGCAAGCCGATCAGCCCCGACACCGCCACGCGCGCCAGGCCGAACAATGCCAGCCACGGCAGCCAGGCCCATGCCGATGCGGCGCCCAGCAGCAATGTGAGCAAGAAATACTGCACCAGTTGCAGCAGCACGGCCGCCACCAGGCTCGACACATCCCAGCGCCCCACGGGCGGAATCACCCGGCGCAGCGGCATGATGAGCCAGTCCGTCAGCGCAAAAACCAGCCCACCGACCGGATTCGAGAACGAAACACGCTGCCACTGCATGTACAGGCGCAAAAGGCAAGCCCCGGTCAGCAGGCCACCAACAACGTCAAGCAGGAAAGAGGCGATCTGGTAGAGCATGGATGAGACAAATTGGAGTGGGTCGCGAGCGCAAGAAGACCGCGCCATGGGATGATAGCGACCGAAGATCCAAGAACGTGACACAACCCCTCACCCTGTCCTCCCTTCCGCTGTTTCCGCTCCATTCCGTGCTGTTTCCTGGCGGAGTGCTGGCGCTGCGCGTGTTCGAGGTGCGCTACCTCGACATGGTGCGCAAATGCCACCATGCAGGCGCCCCCTTTGGCGTCGTGGTGCTCACGCAGGGCCAAGAGGTGCGCCATGCGGGCGCGCCCGACGAGCTATTCCACGACATCGGCACCCTGGCCGTGATCGAGAAGATCGACAACCCGCAGCCCGGGTTGATCACCCTGCTGTGCCGCGGCAGCCAGCGTTTTCGCATCACAGAGCGCAGCCATTTGCCCCATGGCCTGTGGGTTGCCAATGTGGAGCAACTGGCCGCCGACATGCCCGTGCCGATTCCCGAGGATCTTCTGCCCACCGCCACCACCCTTGCCCAGGTGCTGTCATCCCTGCGCGAACGGGACGCCGACGCTGCTACAGCCATCACGCCCACCCCCGCTCAACTGGCCGACTGCGGCTGGGTTGCCAACCGCTGGTGCGAGCTGCTGCCCATCCCGCTGAAACTCAAGCAGCAGCTGATGGAACTTGACAACCCACTGGTCCGGCTGGAGCTGGTGGGGGATGT
>LNAP01009901.1_pt1 | contig 16979 bp, 16 predicted proteins | sample 602601 | NCBI WGS metagenome assembly LNAP01 (sample SAMN02440304, study PRJNA202911) | soil metagenome | biome: Subtropical and temperate rainforests or woodlands; isolation source: soil samples (1 kg each in a 20% v/v slurry with milli Q water) were... ... | reverse complement strand
ACTCCGGACAAGCTCGAAAAGCGCATGTTCGATCCGCGCGTTCGCAAGCACGTGATGTACAAAGAAGGCAAAATCAAGTAATTGATTTTTCCCTCTTACGAAAAAGGCCCGTATCGCGAGATACGGGCCTTTTTTGTTGCCCCCAATAGTGGGGCCTGCGAATGATCAACCGCAGTAAATGGCAATAATATCCAGGTTTATATCGGTCCTGATTTGCAGGCGATTGTTGTCAGGGTCCAGGTCGCGAGAGTTGACTTTAATGCTGGTCGCCCGTGACTCCCTGAAGGCCTCATCGCGAACGGACCGAGACAGGTATTCGCCGATGAGGTACGTGACCCTCCGTGCATCGCATCGCTGCGCTGACTGTTCCGGTTCGTTCGCATGCGCCGACGTCAGCGTGACGGCCAGGAAAAGACCTGCCAGCAGGCCAGTGGTGAGAAAATTTTTCATGTTGATTCACTTCCTTGTGAGTGATGACGGTGAGGCTCCTTTATTCGGGAGCGAGAACAGCATCCGGCAAGATCAGTGATTGAGTGCGGTAATTACCTATTTCACTTGGCATCTGGCCGTGCAGCCAAGCAAAAAAAAGGCCCATATCTTGCGATATGGGCCTTTTTGATGCCTTAACAAATTGCTCAGGTCTTTTGTTCAAACGCCACATAGATCTTGCGGCACGTCTCCAGCACTTCCCAGGTGCCTCGGAACCCGGCCGGGATGACGAAGCGGTCGCCCGCCCGAACGGTCTTGCTGTTGCCGTCATTGTCGCGTAGCACGGACACGCCCTGGACTATTTCGCAGTATTCATGCTCGGTAAAGTTCACCAGCCACTGACCAATCGCACCTTCCCACACGCCGGCGTTCAACTGACCGCAAGGGCTGTTGTAGTGGTTGTACACTGCTTGCTCGGGGTCGCCCTTGAGGATTTTCGCCTGGTCTGGCCGATAGCGTTCGGGCTGGGTGGTGGCCTGGCTGAAATCGACGATGTCCTGGATGCTCATTGTTGTAATCCCCCGTAATTGCGGCGCAAGTGACTGGAAAGCCCAAAGTCTATGTTTATTAAAATGAACATCGCAAGGCCGTTTGCCAGCCTTTTGTCAAATATATTGAAACTTCCCCTGCCGCTGGTTTAGGGTGGCAGTTGCCTTGGGCCGAAAAAACAGGCTGGCTGGGCAGAATTCCTGAGACCGTCCGCGAAGACCGCGGGCGCTCGTATTCAATAAGAGGAGGACACTCGTATGACCACCCTGACTCGTGCCGATTGGGAACAACGGGCTCGCGATTTGAAGATCGAAGGCCGCGCCTACCTCAATGGCGAATATACCGATGCCGTCTCCAGCGAGACCTTCGAGTGCATCAGCCCGGTCGATGGCCGTCTGCTGGGCAAGATCGCCAGCTGTGACGCCGCCGATGCCCAACGTGCTGTTGAAAACGCCCGCGCCACTTTCAATTCCGGCGTCTGGTCGCGCCTGGCGCCGACCAAACGTAAAGCCACCATGATCCGTTTCGCCGGCCTGCTGAAACAGCACGCCGAAGAGCTAGCCCTGCTTGAAACCCTGGATATGGGCAAGCCGATCAGCGATTCCCTGTACATCGACGTTCCAGGCGCGGCGCAAGCCCTGAGCTGGAGCGGTGAAGCCATCGACAAGATCTACGACGAAGTGGCCGCGACGCCCCATGACCAGTTGGGTCTGGTAACCCGCGAGCCGGTCGGCGTCGTCGCCGCGATCGTGCCGTGGAACTTCCCGTTGATGATGGCCTGCTGGAAACTCGGGCCGGCGCTGTCCACCGGTAACTCGGTGATCCTCAAGCCGTCCGAAAAATCCCCGCTGACCGCCATCCGCATCGCTGCGCTGGCCGTTGAAGCCGGTATTCCGAAAGGCGTGCTGAACGTATTGCCAGGCTACGGCCACACCGTCGGCAAGGCCCTGGCCCTGCATAACGACGTGGACACCCTGGTGTTCACCGGCTCGACCAAAATCGCCAAGCAACTGCTGATCTACTCCGGCGAATCGAACATGAAACGCGTCTGGCTCGAAGCCGGCGGCAAGAGCCCGAACATCGTGTTCGCCGATGCGCCGGACCTGCAAGCTGCCGCTGAATCGGCGGCTGGCGCCATCGCCTTCAACCAGGGCGAAGTCTGCACGGCCGGCTCGCGCCTGCTGGTGGAGCGTTCGATCAAGGACAAGTTCCTGCCGCTGGTGATCGAGGCGCTGAAAACCTGGAAACCGGGCAACCCGCTGGACCCGGCGACCAACGTCGGTGCGCTGGTGGATACCCAGCAGATGAACACGGTGCTGTCCTACATCGAATCCGGCCACACCGACGGCGCCAAGCTGGTGGCGGGCGGCAAACGCATTCTTCAGGAAACCGGTGGCACTTACGTCGAGCCGACGATTTTCGACGGTGTCAGCAACGCGATGAAAATCGCTCAGGAAGAAATCTTCGGCCCAGTGCTGTCGGTGATCACGTTCGATACCGCCGAAGAAGCCATTGCGATTGCCAACGACACCCCTTACGGCTTGGCCGCAGCGGTGTGGACCAAGGATATTTCCAAGGCCCACCTGACCGCCAAGGCACTGCGCGCTGGTAGCGTGTGGGTTAACCAGTATGACGGTGGCGACATGACGGCGCCGTTCGGTGGCTTCAAGCAGTCCGGCAACGGTCGCGACAAGTCGTTGCATGCGTTCGACAAGTACACCGAACTGAAGGCGACCTGGATCAAGTTGTAAGCCGTTAAAGGGGGCCTGTCGCAGTAACAGGCCTCCCAAACGACACAGATCCTGTGTGGGAGCGAGCCTGCTCGCGATTGCGGTGCGACAGTCGACAGAAATGTTGAATGTTGTACCGTCATCGCGAGCAGGCTCGCTCCCACACTGTTTTGTGCTGTACATAAAATATCCACAGGAGCGTGGGAAATGCGTTGGGCGACTTATTTCGCCGTGTTGGCGTCTGTCTTGAGTGTCGGCCTGGCCTTGGGCGTCAGCATGCCGCTGGTGTCGTTTCGTCTGGAAGGCTGGGGTTACGGCTCGTTCGCCATCGGTGTGATGGCAGCGATGCCCGCCATAGGCGTGCTGTTGGGCGCGAAGGTCTCCAGCCATCTGGCCGCGCGTCTGGGCACGGCCAATCTGATGCGTTTGTGCCTGTGGGCCGGGGCGTTGTCCATCGGTTTGCTGGCGCTGTTGCCGAGCTATCCGATCTGGCTGGCGTTGCGCTTGATGATCGGGGTGATCCTGACCCTCGTGTTCATCCTCGGCGAAAGCTGGATCAACCAGCTTGTGGTGGAAGAGTGGCGCGGGCGGTTGGTGGCGCTGTATGGCAGCAGCTACGCGCTGAGTCAGTTGGCCGGGCCGTTGCTGCTTGGCGTACTGGGCACTGAGCACGATTACGGATTCTGGGTCGGCGTCGGTTTGCTGATGGCGGCACCGCTCCTGTTGCTGGGCCGCAGCGGCGCGCCGACCAGTGAAGCCTGCAGCGTGACCTTCAGCGACTTGCTGGGTTTCTGCCGTGGCCTGCCGGCGATTGCCTGGGCGGTGTCGCTGTTCGCTGCGTTCGAAGCGATGATCCTGACGTTGTTGCCGGTTTATTGCCTGCGTCAGGGCTTTACGACCGAAATTGCGTTGGCGATGGTCAGCACGGTGGTAGTGGGTGATGCCTTGCTGCAGTTGCCGATTGGCGCGCTGGCCGATCGCTTGTCACGACGCACGCTGTTCACCGGGTGTGCGGTGGTCCTGCTGATATCGAGCCTGGCCATCCCGTTGTTGATCGATACGTTGCTGATCTGGCCGTTGTGGGTGTTGTTCGGTGCCAGTGCCGGCGGCTTGTTCACCTTGTCACTGATCCTGATCGGCGAGCGCTACCGAGACGATGCACTGGTGCGCGCCAATGCGCATATCGCGCAACTGTGGGGGATCGGTTGTCTGGTCGGACCATTGGCGGCCGGCGCCGGCAGTCAGTGGATCAGCGGGCATGCGTTGCCGCTGCTGATGGCGGCGGGTGCGCTGGGGTTGGTGATTCTGCTGTCGCGGCAAGGCGCGTTCGGCACGATAGTCGAGCCTGCCTGACGCCAAGTTGCCAGTCAGCCACATCCCTGTGGGAGTGAGCCTGCTCGCGATAGCGTCATGCCAGCCAGTACAAAGGGTGACTGACACACCGCCTTCGCGAGCAGGCTCACTCCCACAGGGCTCTTTATCGCCTGCTAAAGCATCCGCTCCAGGCCGACCGCCGTGCTGAACCAGGAATTGAACCGGCGCCACAAGCTGCCCGGTTCCTTGGTCAACACATGCATCTTGCCGTCGTCTTCCGTCTCCCAGACGATCCGGTCATTTTCCAGTTTCACCTGATAACTCAAGGGCGGCGCCATACCTTCCATGGCCGCTTTGCGCACATGCGCGGCGAGTTCGGGGCTGTCCACCAGCACCCCGACTTCGGTGTTCCACAGCACCGAGCGCGGATCGAAATTGAACGAGCCGATGAAGGATTTCTGCTGGTCGAAGATCATCGCTTTGCTGTGCAAACTGGAATCAGAACCCCGGTAGGACTTGCTGTAGAAAATATGCGGCCCGCTGCCGCCACCTTCGCCGGGCTGGCGGCGCAATTCGTACAGCTTCACACCATGTTCCAGCAGCGCTCGCCGATAAGGTGCGTAACCGCCGTGCACGGCCGGCACGTCCGTGGCTTCCAGGGCGTTGGTCAACAAACTCACCGACACCCCGGCGTCGGCCCGGCCGGTGAGGTACACCAGTCCCGGCTGCCCCGGCACGAAGTAAGCCGAAATCATGATCAATTCTTTACTGACGCCCCTGAGTTCGGGCGCCAGTTGCGTGGTCAGCAGCAAGTGCGGGTCAGGCTCGCCGTCTGACAGGACCTTGCTCGGGGCATCCCACAACGCCTGGTTCCAGGCCCAGATCAACTCCCGGCGCCAGATGTCCAGGCGTGGCTTGGTGGTGTAGATCATCAACTGCTGATACAGCGCGTGATTCTGCTTGCGGGTCTCTTCCAGCGATTCTTCCAGTCGGGTCCGGGTGTTTTCCAGGTCCATGGCCGTCGGTTTGCTCGAGAGGAACTCGTCGATCGGCTTGCTCAGCGCACTGTTCCAGTATTGGTCGAAACTGTGCCCCAACTGTTCGGCGACCGGGCCGACGCCGAGCATGTCGATGTCGGTGAAATTAAGGTTGGGTTCGGCATCGAAGTACTCATCCCCCAGATTGCGTCCACCGACGATGGCCATGCTGTTGTCGGCCAGCCATAGCTTGTTGTGCATGCGCCGGTGTTGCTGCGACAGGTTGAGCAACCGTCCCGCGGTTCGAGTCACGCCGGTACTGCGGCCAAGGTGCAATGGGTTGAATACGCGGATCTGGATCTGCGGATGTGCCGCCAGTGTGGCGATGATGCGGTCCAGGCCATCGCTGGTGGTGTCGTCGAGCAGAATGCGCACGCGTACGCCACGATCGGCAGCCTTGAGCAGTTCGTCCACCAGCATCCGTGTGCTGATGCCGTCGTGAACGATGTAGTACTGCAAATCCACGCTGCTTTGGGCGTTGCGGATCAGCTCGGCGCGGGCCGTGAAGGCTTCGGTGCTGTCGGACAGCAGGCGAAAGCCGGACTGCCCTCCGTGGGGGGCCGCCTGAGCCTGGACCGAGCGACCGAACGCCGAGTCACTGGCGGGCAGCGCCTGGCTCGGTTCGCGCGGAACGTTGAATGTCGCACAGCCGTTGAGGAACGAGGCGAGAAACAGTAGAGCGAGCAGGGGCTGTCTGACTCTCACGTAGGATCGTTCCGATTGGCGGCAGGTGTCGGCATATGGACGCTGGATTCCCGAGAAAGGTCAGTCGGTGGCGCAGTCGCTTTGCGCGAGCAGTTTGATCGCTGCGGCGCCGACCTTGCGCACCGCTTCTTCAATTTGCGGCGTTGGCTTGGCAGCGTAGTTCATCCGCAGGCAATTGCGGTATTTGCCCGAGGCGGAAAAGATACTGCCGACGGCAATCTGTACGCCTTGGTCGTGCAGCGCACGATTCAGTTTCAGGGTGTCGAAACCCTCCGGCAGCTCGACCCAAAGCATAAAGCTGCCCTGAGGGCGACTGGCGCGGGTGCCGGCCGGAAAATAGCGGCTGACCCAGTCGATCATCACGTCGCGATTGCGTTGGTATTGGCTGCGCATCCGCCGTAAATGCGGTTCGAAATGTCCGGCCTTGAGAAATTCGGCAATCGCGATCTGCGGTTGCGGCGCGGTAGAGCCGGTGCTGATGTATTTCATGTGCAGCACCCGTTCCAGATACCGTCCTGGCGCCACCCAACCGATACGCAACCCCGGCGCCAGGGTCTTGGAAAAGGAACTGCACAGCAGGACGCGGCCGTCTTCGTCGAAGGATTTGATCGTGCGCGGGCGCGGGTAGGTGTAGGCCAGTTCGCCATACACATCGTCCTCGATGATCGCCACGTCGAAGCGCTGTGCGAGTGTCAACAACGCGCGTTTGCGCGACTCCGGCATGATGTAGCCCAGCGGGTTGTTGCAGTTGGGGGTCAACTGTATGGCCTTGATCGGCCATTGTTCCAAGGCCAGTTCCAACGCATCGAGGCTGATCCCGGTGAGCGGATCGGTGGGGATTTCCAGGGCTTTCATGCCCAGGCCCTTGAGGGTCTGCATGGCGCCGTGAAAGCTGGGCGAGTCCACGGCCACAATGTCGCCCGGCTCGCAGATGGAGCGGATGCTGGTGGACAGCGCTTCGTGACAACCGGTGGTGATCACCAGGTCGTGAGCCGTCAATTGGCAACCGGAATCGAGCAGCAGGCGGGCGATCTGTTCGCGCAGTTCGAGGGTGCCGTAGATGTTGTCGTAATACAGGCCGGGCATGTCCTGCCGCCGGCTGATTCGCGCCAGGTTGCGCAGCAGCGGTTTCATGGTCGGCGTGGTGATGTCCGGCATGCCGCGACCCAGTTGCACCACGTCCTTGCGTGGCACCGCGCGGATCAGTTCCAGCACTTGATCCCATTGGGAAATTTCCACCGGCCGCTGCGCCGGGCGGCCAATGGCCGGAAGCTCCGGCAGTTCACGACCCACCGGTACAAAGTAGCCCGACTTGGGTTTGGGGGTGGCCAGGCCGCTGTCTTCCAGCACTCGATATGCCTGTTGCACCGTGCTCAGGCTGACGCCATGTTCAACACTCAACGCCCGCACCGACGGCAGTCGGTCACCGGGGCGATAGAAGCCCTGTTCGATACGCGTGCCGAGCAGTTCGGCGAGGTTGACGTAAAGGGTCATGGTGCAGTCTCGGTGTGGGTGATTCGGTTGACCAGTACAGATGGGGCGAAAATAGGGGATTCAGACGCTGAAATGCAAAATCTGTATGGAGTTAATACAGTCTCGTTGAATCTGTAATGCTTTTGGCATGAAAGCTCTGGCTACCCAAGTAAACAGGAGCAATCAAAATGAACGGCTTGAGCGATGTGCGGCTGACGTTACACAGTCAGGAACTGGCGGCAGGGCAAAACCACGGCGCACGCGAGGCGGTCATGCGCAACGCACCGTCCGGCCTGAGTCGCTGGGGCCTGTTCTGGCATCGCCGGCACACGCGCAAGGCATTGCTGGAACTCACGACCGAGCAGCTCAAGGACATCGGGTTGAGTCCGGAGCAGGCGCGGGAGGAGGGACTTAAACCGTTCTGGCGGATTTGAGATGAAATGCGATTCCTTGTAGCAGCTGCCGAAGGCTGCGTCCGACTGCGAAGCAGTCGTAAATCAGACACCGCGGTTTGCCTGAAAGAGCGCGGTTGCAGGATTTGCGACGGCTTCGCCGCCGAACGCTGCCTCGCGGTACTCGTCAGCTGCTACAAGGGTGGATATGTCGCTTAATCAGGTTCAGACCAACTCTTTAAGCCGATGCCACAACATCCCCAACGCCAACAACGGCGAGCGCAAATGCTTACCGCCAGGAAAGGTGATATGCGGCACCTTGGCGAACAGATCGAACCCTCCGCTGTGCTGACCACTGATAGCCTCAGCCAACAATTTCCCAGCCAGGTGCGTGGCATTCACGCCATGACCGGAATAAGCCTGGGCGTAATACACGTTCGGCTGATCCTTTAACCGCCCGATCTGCGGCAGGCGATTAGCGCCGATGCCAATCATCCCGCCCCATTGATAGTCGATCTTGACCCCGGCCAGTTGCGGGAAAACCTCCAGCATCTTCGGCCGCATGTACGCGGCGATGTCCTTCGGGTCGCGACCTGAATAGTGACAGGCGCCGCCAAACAGCAAGCGTCGGTCCGCCGAGAGCCGGTAGTAATCCAGCGCGACCCGCTGATCACAGACCGCCATGTTCTGCGGCAGTAGCGCGTGAGCCAGTTCTTCGCTCAAGGGTTCGGTGGCGATGATATAGCTGCCGGCGGGCAGCACCTTGCCGCTGAGTTCGGGATTGAGTTCATTGAGGTAGGCGTTGCAGCCCAGCACCAGCGTTTTGGCGCGGACCGAACCTTGGGCGGTGTAGACCTTCACCTCGGGGCCATAATCGATGCGGGTGACTGCCGATCGTTCGAACAGCTTCACCCCCAACTGTTGGGCGGCGGCCGCTTCACCCAGCGCCAGGTTCAGCGGATGCAGGTGCCCCGAGCCCATGTCGATCAAACCGCCAACGTAGCGGTCGGAACCCACTACCGAATGCATTTCACTGGCTTGCAGCAGACGGGTTTCGTAACGATAACCGAGGCTGCGCAGCTCTTCGGCGTCTTCGGCAAAACCTTCGAGGTCTCGGGGTTTGTTGGCCAGGTCGCAATAACCCCACGTCAGGTCGCAAGGAATCTGAAAACGCTCGACGCGCTGTCGGACGATTTCCACCGCTTCCAGGCCCATGAGTTTCATCTGACGCACGCCGTCCGCACCGACCACGTTGGCGAACTGATCGAGGCCATGGCCGACGCCACGAATCAACTGTCCGCCGTTGCGTCCGCTGGCGCCCCAACCGATTTTGTGGGCTTCGAGCAGAATTACACTCAAGCCGCGATCGGCCAGTTCGAGTGCCGTGTTCAACCCGGAGAACCCGCCACCGACCACGCACACGTCAGCCACCAGATCGCCTGCGAGCACCGGATGATCGGGCTGCGGCAGGCTGCTGGCGGCGTAGTAAGAAGCAGGGTGCTGGTGGTTCGGGGCCGGTTGCTGGGCACGGGCATTCATGTGCGTGTTCCTGATTCTTGCGTTTAGAAAATTTGACGGAGCATAAGCCGGACCTTCGGACACGGGCAACACTGGTCGGTTGGTGCTGTCTGGATCGGGGCATTTGCGTCAGAATCGCGCTCTATTTCGCTTTTGGTCACCGCTTCGATGAGCTGCAACAGTCAGAAAATTCGTACGCTACGGCAGCAAATTCCCTCGTTCGAGTGCGTGCCCGGCTGCCATGACTGCTGTGGGCCGGTGACCACCTCACCGGAAGAAATGTCCCGCCTGCCACGCAAGACCCGGGCCGAGCAGGATGCGGCAATGGATGAACTCAATTGCGTTCACCTCGGACCCAATGGCTGCACCGTGTATGACGAGCGGCCACTGATTTGCCGGTTGTTCGGCACCACCAAGACCTTGCCATGCCCGAATGGGCGGGGGCCGGTGGAGCTGATTCATCCGCGGGTCGAGAAGCAGATTCATGAATACATGGCCAGCACCCGGCAAGTTCTCGTTTGATTGATCGTTCCCACGCTCTGCGTGGGAATGCAGCCCGGGACGCTCTGCGTCCCAAGAGCCGAACGCGGAGCGTCCGTTGAGGCATTCCCACGCAGAGCGTGGGAACGATCTGTGTGGGCTCAATCCGGTATCGGCAGGTTCAAGCTCTCTTTCACTTCTTCCATCACGATGTAGCTCTTGGATTCGCGCACATGCGGCAGCTTGAGCAGGATGTCGCCCAGCAACTTGCGGTACGAGGCCATCTCGGAAATCCGCGCTTTCACCAGATAGTCGAAATCCCCTGACACCAAATGGCACTCCAGCACGTGGGGAAGCTTCAGGACCGCGCGTCGGAACTCTTCGAAAGTATCGCCGGACTTGTAGTCGAGGCTGATCTCGACGAATACCAGAAGACTGCCCTTGAGGTGCTGCGGATTGAGCCGGGCGTTGTAGCCCATGATGATCCCTTCGCGCTCCAGCCGCCGGACCCGCTCCGTACAAGGCGTGGTCGAGAGCCCGACCTTTTCACCCAGTTCGGTGAAAGAGATGCGTCCGTCCCGCAGGATGTTGCGGTCGATCTTGTCCAGCTCACGTTTGGTCTGAGTGTTGGTACGCATAGGGGATGCGCCTCCGTGAAAAGCGTTTTTGCCGAGAATTCTCGCCAAATATAGGCACTTATATAGTGAAAAGCACTGCCTGATCTTTTTTACACTGCGCACATCAATGCTCGACAACTACAAACGTCAGCGGCAAGCCGCGATGAGGGATATGAAAATGCGCGTTATGGTCTTGGGTAGCGGCGTCATCGGTACCACCAGTGCTTACTACCTGGCGCGTGCCGGGTTTGAAGTGGTGGTGGTGGACCGTCAGCCGGCCGCAGCCATGGAGACCAGTTTCGCCAACGCCGGGCAGGTTTCGCCGGGTTATGCCTCGCCGTGGGCTGCGCCGGGCGTTCCGCTCAAGGCCATCAAGTGGCTGTTGCAGCGCCACGCACCGCTGGCGATCAAGGCCACCGCCGACATCGACCAATACTTGTGGATGGCGCAAATGCTGCGCAACTGCACCGCCAGCCGTTATGCGGTGAACAAGGAGCGCATGGTCCGTCTGTCCGAGTACAGCCGCGACTGCCTCGATGAATTGCGCGCCGAAACCGGTATTGCCTACGAAGGCCGCAGCCTCGGTACTACCCAACTGTTCCGCACCCAGGCCCAACTCGACGGCGCCTGGAAAGATATCGCCGTGCTGAAAGAATCTGGCGTGCCGTTCGAACTGCTCGACCGCGCCGGCATTGCCCGCGTTGAGCCGGCGCTGGCCAGCGTCACCGACATCCTCGCCGGTGCCCTGCGCCTGCCGAATGACCAGACGGGCGACTGCCAGATGTTCACCACCCGCCTGGTCGAAATGGCGACCAAACTGGGTGTGGAATTCCGCTTCGACCAGGACATTCAGCGCCTCGATTACGCCGGTGATCGCATCAACGGCGTATGGATCGACGGCAAGCTGGAAACCGCTGATCGCTACGTGCTGGCCCTGGGCAGCTACTCACCGCAACTGCTCAAGCCGCTGGGGATCAAGGCGCCGGTGTATCCGCTCAAGGGTTACTCCCTGACCGTACCGATCACCAACCCGGCGATGGCCCCGACTTCGACTATTCTCGACGAGACCTACAAGGTCGCGATCACCCGTTTCGACAACCGCATCCGCGTCGGTGGCATGGCTGAAATTGCCGGTTTTGACCTGTCGCTGAATCCGCGTCGGCGCGAAACCCTGGAGATGATCGTCAACGACCTCTATCCTCAGGGCGGCGACCTGGCCCAGGCGAGTTTCTGGACCGGCCTGCGTCCGACCACCCCGGACGGTACGCCGATCGTGGGTGCTACGCCGTTCAGCAATCTGTTTTTGAACACGGGTCACGGCACGCTTGGTTGGACCATGGCGTGCGGTTCCGGTCGCTTGCTGGCCGATTTGATGGCGAAGAAAACGCCGCAGATCAGCGCCGAAGGCCTCGATATTTCCCGTTATGGAAAAAAACTTCAGGAGTCTGCAAAACATGTCAATCCAGCGCCAGCTCACCAATGAGCGCATGAGCCAGATCGTAGTCCACAGCGGTACCGTGTATCTGGCAGGGCAGGTCGGCGACGATATGAACGCCGGGATTGAACAGCAGACCCGTGAAACGCTTGCCAACATCGAGCGTTTGCTGGATCTGGCCGGGACCGACAAGAGCCGTTTGCTGTCGGTAACGATTTACTTGAAAGACATTGATGCACACTTCGAAGGCATGAACGCGGTCTGGGACAAGTGGCTGCCAAAAGGCGTCGCACCGGCCCGTGCCACCGTTGAATCGAAGTTGTGCGAGCCGGAAATCCTGGTTGAGCTGTCGGTTGTCGCCGCTCTGCCATAACCCGTCTGAAAAATCCCTCTCCCGGTGCTAGTGGTGGTGTATGCCGTCAGCCAGCACCGGTTTTTCTTCCCATGACCGCCTAGAAGTCTGCCGCCATGCGTCCAGCCCGTGCCCTGATCGACCTTCAAGCCCTGCGTCACAACTACCAAATCGCCCGTGAAGTCACGGGGGCCAAGGCCCTCGCGGTGATCAAGGCCGATGCCTACGGCCATGGCGCGGTGCGTTGCGCCCAGGCGCTGGAAGCCGAAGCAGACGGTTTCGCCGTAGCCTGTATCGAAGAAGCGTTGGAGCTGCGAGCCGCGGGCATTCGTGCGCCGGTGTTGTTGCTGGAAGGTTTTTTCGAGGCCGATGAACTGTCGCTGATTGTCGAGCATGACTTCTGGTGCGTGGTGCATTCGCTGTGGCAGCTCGAAGCCATCGAGAACGCGGCACTGAGCAAGCCGATCACGGTCTGGCTCAAGCTCGATTCGGGCATGCATCGGGTGGGCTTGCATCCAAAGGATTATCAGGCGGGCTATCAACGGCTGCTGGCCAGCGGCAAGGTGGCGAAGATTGTTCTGATGAGCCACTTCGCCCGGGCCGATGAGCTGCACAGTCAGGCCAGTATCGAGCAGGTCGCGGTGTTCGAAGCGGCGCGTCAGGGCTTGTCGGCCGAGATCAGCCTGCGCAATTCGCCGGCAGTACTCGGTTGGCCGCAGATTCCAAGTGACTGGGTTCGCCCGGGCATCATGCTCTACGGCGCGACTCCGTTTGAAGAAGCCAACGCCGTGGCATCGCGCCTGCAACCGGTGATGACCCTCGAATCGAAAGTGATTTGTGTGCGTGAACTGCCGGCCGGCGAACCGATCGGCTACGGCGCCAAATTCATCACCCAGAAACCGATGCGCGTGGGCGTGGTGGCCATGGGTTATGCCGACGGCTACCCGCGTCAGGCACCGACCGGTACGCCGGTGCTGGTTGCCGGGCAGCGCAGCCAGTTGATTGGCCGGGTGTCGATGGACATGCTCTGCATCGACCTCACCGATGTGCCGCAAGCCGGCCTTGGTTCGACCGTCGAGTTGTGGGGCAAAAATATCCTCGCCAGTGACGTGGCCGCCGCCGCGGGCACGATTCCTTACCAGATATTCTGCAACCTGCGCCGGGTTCCAATGCTCTATTCCGGGGCTTAGGTTAAAGCGCCCCGACCGAAAGTCGCTTCACCGAACAGGATTCAGGTCCAAGTGTTGTAAATACTGAACGCTGTCGCCATGATAACGCTCATATTCCAACAACCTGAATCCCGGAGGCTCCAGCATTGGACGTCGGTGAACGACTGCAATCGATCCGTAAGCTCAAAGGACTTTCCCAGCGTGAACTCGCCAAACCAACAGCACCATTTCGATGATCGAGAAGAACAGCGTCAGCCCCTCGATCAGTTCGCTGAGGAAGGTACTGGGCGGGATTCCCATGTCCATGGTCGAGTTCTTTTCCGAAGAGATCCTGCAGGAAAAACCGACTCAGATCGTCTACAAAGCCAACGAGCTGATCGATATTTCCGATGGTGCAGTGACCATGAAGCTGGTCGGCAGGGCTCACCCAAGCCGGGCCATCGCGTTCCTTAACGAAATCTACCCGCCAGGCGCCGACACCGGCGAAGAGATGCTCACCCATGAGGGCGAGGAAACCGGGATTTTGCTCGAAGGTCGACTCGAACTGGTGGTAGGGCTTGAAACTTTTGTGCTCGAAGCAGGCGACAGCTACTACTTTGAAAGTACAAAACCGCACCGTTTCCGTAATCCGTTCGATGCGCCAGCGCGACTAATCAGCGCAGCTACTCCAGCGAATTTCTAAGAAAGAGGCGTCCGGCAAGCATTGCGCAGGGGCCCGAGTCGTTTTTCCGCCACGTATAAGACCCCTCCGACTTTAGGGTTGTTTCAGTGTGGCGGGCTTATCGTTATACTTGCGCCCGCCTGCGAACCGTGGCCGTGGGCGTGACTAGCCACCATTGAGGGTGAACGCGTGAATCTAATTATGAAAATGCTGGCCGTACCAGCAACCGTATTGGCCCTTTGGGCAGTCAGCGCACAAGCTGCGACCAACGACGATATTGCCAAACGCCTTGAGCCAGTCGGCCAGGTTTGCGTTCAGGGTAAAGAGTGCAAGGGGATGGAAGTTGCTGCTTCTGCGGGTGGTGGAGATGCCAAGACCCCTGACTCAGTGATTGCAAAACATTGCAACGCTTGCCACAGCACTGGCCTGTTGGGCGCGCCGAAAATCGGTGATGCCGCAGCGTGGGGCGAGCGCGCCAAGAAAGAAGGCGGCCTCGATGGTCTGCTGGCGAAAGCCATCTCCGGCATCAATGCAATGCCTCCAAAAGGCACCTGCGCCGATTGCTCTGATGCCGACCTCAAGGGCGCCATCCAGAAGATGTCCGGCCTGAAATAAGCCTTCATCTTCATCAAAAAGCCGCTTTCGAGCGGCTTTTTTGTAGCTGCGATTTACGCCCGAGGCTGTTCATTGCAGCAAAGACCCGGCAAGCTCGGTCCAACCCCAATTCACGGAATGTAAGGGAGGATCAGATGGTGCAGCTGTGTTCTATCGAGCAAGCGGTCGATGATGTCTTGGCACGGTTGCCGGCGCATATCCACATGGGCCTGCCCCTCGGTCTGGGCAAACCCAACCACTTCGTCAACGCGCTGTTCCAACGCATCGCGCAATTGCCCGAGCGGCAGCTGACGATCTACACAGCCCTGTGCCTGGGCCGTCCTCCCTTGGGCGACGGTTTGCAAAAGCGCTTTCTCGAACCCTTCATCGAGCGGGTTTTTGGCGATTATCCGGAACTGGATTTCCTCGCTGAGCTGCGCCGAGACAGCCTGCCGCCCAACATTCATATTCAGCAATTCTTCATGCAGCCCGGCAGCCTGCTCCACAGCGCCCAGGCCCAGCAGGATTACGTCAGCAGCAATTACAGCCACGCTGCTCGGGATATCAACGCCGGCGGGTTGAACCTGGTGGCGCAATTGGTCGCCAGCCACAGTGAGCACCCCGACCGCCTGAGCCTGAGCTGCAACCCGGACATCACCCTCGACCTGTTCCCCATGATCGCCAAGCGTCGGGCGGCAGGGGAGACGATCCTGCTGGTGGGCCAGGTGCACAACGATTTGCCGTACATGCCGGGCGATGCCGAAATCGCTATCGACACGTTCGACCTGCTGATCGACAAGAAGGACAGCACCACGCTGTTCTCCACGCCGAACATGCCGGTGGGGTTTCAGGATCACTTCATTGGGCTGCACGCCAGCACGTTGGTGCGCGACGGCGGCACCTTGCAGATCGGCATCGGCGCCATGGGTGATGCCCTGACCGCTGCGTTGCTGGCGCGGCAGGCCGACAATGACGGTTACAAGGCGTTGCTGGCGGAGGTGAATCTCAGTCAGTGGGCGCAACTCATCGACCGCGAAGGCGGCGTCGAGCCTTTCGCCAAGGGCCTTTACGGTTGCAGCGAAATGTTCGTCAACGGCTTGCTGGTGCTGGCTGACGCCGGGATCGTGCGGCGTAAGGTCTACCCCGATGTGCCAACCCAGCAACAGGCGAATGCCGGCACCCTGGACGAAGCCGCGCAGACTGATGGCATCTCGGTGCACGGCGGTTTCTTCCTTGGGCCGCGCAGTTTCTATGAACGCCTGCGCGAGTTGCCGCAGAGCAAGCGGCTCGAATTCAACATGACCCGCATCAGCTACATCAACGAGCTTTTCGGCCAGGAAGAACTCAAACGCCTGCAGCGCCTCGATGCGCGTTTCATCAACACCGTGTTCACCATGACCCTGCTGGGTGCCGGCGTCGCCGATCAGCTCGAAGACGGGCGAGTACTCAGCGGTGTCGGCGGGCAGTACAACTTCGTTGCGCAAGGCCATGCACTGGAAGGGGCGCGCTCGGTGTTGCTGCTGCGCAGTTGGCGCGAATCGGGCGGTGAGGTCAGTTCGAACATCGTCTGGGAGTACGGCCATTGCACGATCCCGCGACACCTGCGAGACATTGTGGTCACCGAGTACGGCATCGCCGACCTGCGGGGCAAGACCGATGCGGCGGTGATCGAGGCGTTGCTGAACATCAGCGACTCACGTTTCCAGCCGGGGTTGATCGAACAGGCGCAGGCAGTCGGCAAGTTGCCGAAGAATTTCCGCCTTGATCCACGCTTTGCTGACAACAGCCCGCAGCGCTTGCAGGCCATTCAGGCGCGGCATCCGCAGTTGTTCCCGGAATATCCGTTGGGCTGTGATTTCACCGCTGAGGAGAAGGATCTGTTGCGGGCGCTGAACTGGCTGAAGAGCAAGTTCAAGCTCACGGAAATTCTGGAACTGGGCAAGGCAGCGCTGGATGCGCCAGCGGCTTCGGAATTTGCGGTGCATCTGGAAAGGATGCAGCTGACGAAACCGGAAGGGCTGAAGGAGGATTTGTTTCAGCGGTTATTGCTGACCGGCCTGAAGGCCACTGCGCAGTAACAGTCACCACAAAAAACTGTGGGAGCGGGCTTGCCCGCGATGGCGGTGGAACAGCCAACATCAATGTTGAATGTTATGACCTCATCGCGGGCAAGCCCGCTCCCACAGGTTCGGTGATGCAGAGGGCTTATTCGATGAAGGTCACGACGCCGCCAGCCAGCGACTGAACGCGGGCCAGGGATTCAACGCGATAACCCTGGGCATCCAGTTCCGCACGGCCGCCCTGGAACGACTTCTCGATCACGATACCCAAGCCAGCAACCGTCGCGCCGGCCTGTTTGATGATCGAGATCAGCGCTTGCGACGCCTTACCGTTGGCCAAAAAGTCATCAATGATCAGCACGCGGTCGCTGCTGGTCAGGTGGCGCGGGGAGATCGCCACGGTGCTTTCGGTCTGCTTGGTGAACGAGTAAACGGTCGCCGACAGCAGGTTTTCGGTCAGGGTC
>LNAP01002820.1_pt1 | contig 16980 bp, 11 predicted proteins | sample 602601 | NCBI WGS metagenome assembly LNAP01 (sample SAMN02440304, study PRJNA202911) | soil metagenome | biome: Subtropical and temperate rainforests or woodlands; isolation source: soil samples (1 kg each in a 20% v/v slurry with milli Q water) were... ... | reverse complement strand
GATCTGTTGGTAGGGGTTTTGATACGGTCATTTTTACTCCAAAAGTAAATAAGCAGTTTCCTGCAAAATGACCGTTTACACAAAATTATTTACACCCTCGCCCTCTATAATAGACGCGCCACATATAAATTCTAGAGAGACTCCAAGAGAAATTATTCGACATGACTTTAAATCAGTGGGAGATCGACACTTACTAAGTTTAATCACAATGTGACTCATTAAAATCCTTAACGAATTGTCTTATCTGCACTTCTACCATTTAAGTAAGCTGTAGATCTCAGTATTATGCCTGTGAAACTTGCTAACCAAATAATTTCATGTTGTTGGCGAATCAAACATTTCACATCCCTTCAGCAACGACTCCTTAGTTATCTTGCTCCTTTTTGAAATTGAAAAAACTCTTGCCGTCTGCTTTGGTTTTTCTGGAGTTGAATCTATAGATTTTGCAGCAATAGCTTCGGCTGGGGAAAGAGAGGATTCCAGAATCTTATCCTCAATTCGCGACTCAAAGTCTTTTGTTGCCTTTGCAATTTTCACCACATTTGCAGGTTCGCGAGATTGGTCGAATGGACACCATAAATCATCTTTCAGGTTGATATTTTCATAAGTTTGACGCCAAAGTGTCTCCACACTCTTCCTGTGGTAAGTATATTCCGTTGAAATGTATGCCAACTTGATATCATCAACACTTACAATATTCTTGCCTTTCTTCCTAGCCACCTTATAGGCAAGGACAAGTAGCTCTACAACCAGTCGCTTTACACCAAACGTGTACTGATGAATTAAATTCTCAACTTCATTCACATTGAATACAAAAACCTCTGGAACAACTTTTTTGAGTTCTGTTAGTAACGTAATCCAATCGGGACTTGAGCTAGACTCTGGTTCGACAATCTTTGGACATGACAGGAGACGATGCGTATCTTCATTATTTCTATTTTTTAGTTTATGCCCGAAGCTAAAGTTTGCACAAAAGATCAGCCGCGGTCCAATGCCAAGAAGTTGCATCAGCATAGTTGTTGCTTTTGCGCTAGCGTCTAGACTCTTTGTAATGTATTGAAACTCATCCACCCAAAGTAAACAGACGCCATCCCGCCATGTTCGCTGCCGTGATAATTTGAGCAATGTTGGCAATTTCCATGTCTTTTCTTCAAAATTCCCTTTATCTACATCTGCACCATCAGCAGTTTTAATTATTGGCTCTAAATTAGGCCTTAGGAGGGTATTCATTCCGACTCCATCGCGCAGTGATAATTGCCAGGCACAAATCAAAGGAATGTGTTTGATTCCAGGAACATCAATTTCAGTTGGTGCTGTCAATGCTCTTGAAAGGGCAAGAAGTAAATCTGATTTACCAACGCCGGCCAAACCCGTAAGAAAGATAGCTGGTGCTGTTGAAGAACCCCAAGGCTCTTCTTTATATAGCCCCCGCATATACTGTTCTTCGGAACCAAAATTAATTTTGGCATGCGCTCGTGCCAGCCCCATCAACTCTCTTAATAATTTTCTGATTTGTACACTGGACAAAAATACGCGTTTCAAAGCTTCACGCAATAATTCACCATCAACTTCAGGTGTGTCATTCCCGATTGAAATTGACTCAGCACGTATTTCAATGAGTCGATCCAATGCATCATCGGAAATCGACAAATCAAATCTATCTACCCATGGATTATTATTCTTGCCAATTTTCATCTGTTCGATTTTCCATTAGCCACCTTTACCTCATGTGCAGTCGTTCCGCTTGCTGGTTTAGGCGGACCTCCATGCCTAGCACCTTGGTTCCATCTCTTTCCAGTGGCCTCAAAAAACTTGGTTTCTACATCAACTCTCGCCGCTTCAGCGCTGTTCCTGGTTTTAGACCTGACAGCAGCTAACATCTCAGCCGTACTCTCCAGTTCTGAGAGTGGAACATGCAGCTCATCCCCATCAATTCTTGAACGACGCATCGCTTCCAATTCAATCAGACGCCCCCCTACCTCTACCCAGACATATCTAACCGCCATGTTTAAAACATAGCCTTTCAGCTTAATGTTGACTGATTCAACCAGCTTCTGTTGAATTCCTGTTGCCTTGAAGTCTTCAGATATATACCATCTATGTCGGAATTTCACGCCGTCTTTATCAACCTCAAATTCCATTGGTGTGCAAAACGCACGTACGGCATTTTCAAAAGTCATAGAATGCGCAGACGTTCTGAGTCGTTCATCCAAATACTGCCAATAGTTATGCGGGGTAGCCGCCAATCCTTTCTGTAGAAACTCATGAATAGCCTCATCATTGAGGCGGCCAGAAATATCTTTCGTATGATTATCCCGCGCAGCAAGGTAAATCTCTCGCTTCATCATCTCCACTACGTTCAAATCGCTCTGGACATAACTTGGCGCACCCTCTAATTTAACGTCGCGGGGATGGCCAGATTCAACCACTGCCTTGGATTGGCCAGAGTAGGATGGCACAATTGTTTTAATGGGAAATTTGACTTCCAGATCAGACACCAATTTTGCACTTCCTGCCGGACCGCGATCCGAGGTAAAACTGGCTGGAACACCTTGCATTACCCAGTTCAAATGTTCAGGAGGTATTCCATAAACCCTTGCAACAATAGCTTTGGGGACCGCCATGCAAAAAAGCATGGACCTATAGGCATCACCCGTTTCAGAACCTAAAGAAAATCCAACGCCAACCACTCCACCGGTAGTCACGCAAACCGCTCTAGCCACCGCCAGCGCCGGCATTGCTTCATCTGAATGCATTGCTTTTGGACGCTCCTTTACAAAGTAAACATCAACTTCAACATTTTCAAGAATGTTAGCAAATTGTTGAGTATAGTTACCTTCATTCACCACCGCACTTTGCCGGACGCGAGGCGCCCCCCAAACGGTTGTTTGAACGGCTGCTAACCCATATTTCTTAACGATCACCCAACGGAATTGCCCGTAGCTTGGATATGGCTTGTTATCTTTCTGAATAATAATTTGTTCGTTATTTTCATCACAAATCACCGTGCATTTGAAATCTTCAATTAACGCTTCAGCGTGAATTTTTCTCATAGTTCTACCTAAACCACAGCGTGAAAGATAGGACTTGTCGATTTGCTTTTCCATGATCGATGATGACCAACCATGACCATGACCTTTATCTAGTGAAACGCGTCCAAATTTTTTATTTTTATGCTTTTCATCTTTCCGACTCCACTTCCCATTTCCATGAGTAGGTTGCTTCAGGGCCCAAATATCATGTCCATGTAAAATATATGAAAAAAACCAGATTTGCGCCCGGTGTGGATGTGTTGATTTATCATGACGCACCAATTCCGAAATCTTTTTTAATGGATTATCTGCTGTAATAATTTCCGACTCTAATTCAACCAGGTCGGATATCTGGCTAAAGCGACCATTCACTTGCTGGCGATAAGTCTGAGTTTTATCCTGACTCCTTGTTGACTCCAGCTCTTCAAAATTCACACCTTCAACGTCTGATAGCCATTCTGGCAAGGTGTGCTGTTTACTCAATTCTCTAATAGATTTTTTTTCACCAACAAGCGCAGTTTCGAAATCTTGACTACTTATATGCACATAAAATACACGCCATATCTTCTTCAGTTTTACAAACCAGGCAAGTAGAACTTTTTCTTCACCATCGCCACTCTTATGACGTCCGACATAATAATAACGAATACTTTTATTCAATGACTTCCATCCATTAGGTGCCTCAATTTGTACGCCGATATGCACCTATTTCACCTTTTGAACCAATGACTGTAAATTTCAAATACATCTTTAACTTCAGATCGCAGCGGTCTATCGTTCAGTATCGGCCGAAATAAATCCACCCGTAGCTCCCGCTGCCAGATGCCCTGATTCATTAATATCAACGCGTTTCGATCAGACAACCTATATTTTCTTGCAGCTTCTTTAGCCACTTTATAAGCTACAACTTGGGTACCTATCGCCTCACGATACATGGCGATAATTTGATTGCGTGTCTCGATCTCGACGTCAACCTCAACAGCATGGTCTAAAAACAGTTCGTAGAGATTGCAACGCACATTAAAATCAATTGCTTCTCCAGCTATCTGTTGCGTTCTTATTCCCGCGTCTAAGTAATAAGTTTCTTCCAATAAATTACGTTCAATCGCACCTGGATCATCAGCGTCTGGACGTAATTTTCCGAAACGATGTGGTCCTTTGCGTCGAAAATCCTTGTACTTATCTTTCACAGGCCAATTTAGTAAATATGGTCCTTCCTCATCATGCAAAAATAAGAGCAGGTCTCCGATGTAGAAAAACGGTGCACTTTGCCAAAATTGTGGATCTGATCCATTTTTAACCAGTACTTTTGGATGTTTTTTTAAAATGCCCAATCTATCTGCGACATCTATCGTTCCTTCAAAACGATTAAAGGTTTGTCCTATGGCGCGCTCGTGACCAAATAAAAAATGCGTACGTGGGGCCGGATAAAGAATTTTTTGCTCCCATAACTCCCATATATTTGGATGATGGAGTGCCAGCAGTGCAGCCCAGGTTTCGTTTCTGCTTAATGTATGAAAATTGCGGCGTCCAACTAAATCGGGGGTTAAGATTGTTCCGGTACTGATTCCGGGAGCTTCCTTGGGATCAGCAAAAATCGAAGCTGTATATTTTTGACCCCAACGATCATGCCATTGTCTTTCACTTATTCTTTTTAAACTTGCTTCATTCGCTCGAATCAGCGCCATTATCTGTCCATAACAATAAGTTGGAAAGAGGCTGACTCCCCGTGTTCATCAAGATAATTCGGCATAAAACTTTTTGGTCCAATAATATTAAATTCAACCAAATTTAATGACTTTTGAAAGACCAGGCAATTTTTTACGGAAACAGTGCTGTCAATTCTCAGGATGTTGAATCTTTTTGGTAGACAATAGTATTGAAGGCAACAGCCAATTATCAACGGACTTTAAAATGCGATCTAATTCAATCATTACAGGCGGGCTTCGCTGGCTCAGTCCAGGTGTTGAATACCCAGTACAACTGCTCATTTTCAAAGGATATCAAAGCATCAACTTTGCAGCAGCCTACGGAAGCCATGCGGCTACTGGCTATGGTCCCCAAAATTTTGACTTTAATTTATATGAACACCTGATTCCCGCCCCAGTAGCTGACTGGGATCCTGAAGTATCAAAATATCGGTGTGCGCCTACGCATTACTCTGAATTCATTTCTGGCTGGAGCCCGGGTTTTAATGATGTAGTCAATGACAATGTATTGCCAAAAATTTCAATGAGTTCTATAGAAATAATGCAGTGGCTATTATTTGAAATGAAAACCATGAAACTACATACACATCGATACCATGGGCTGTTTAAAGACTCAACAAAACTTATCCAGCTAGGGTATAGGCTTTCAAGGGTGGCTGGCCGCAAATTTCCATTAAATTCAACCCCGTTTGCTGCTGCACTTTGTATGATTGGATTAGGTAGCATCTACCACTGGCGGCGAGAAAAAGTTTGTCCGAATTGCTATCGTATTGCATCACCGCAGACCGACAGATGTCATCAACACTCACAATCAAAATATGTGTATTTAGAAAGCAGATCCAGGTCATTGAACTCACAATCTGCGCGGACTGGCCGCCGTGTAGTATCAATGCTTAACTGGAATGACCATCCCCCCATAGGCCTTTTAACGCGTCTCTGTGTTAGCGAGTGGAAAATTGCAGGAATGCTCTGGCCACTCCGTGGAAAACAACATAATGAATGGAATCAGTTAGTCGAATCAGCATTGCATGACGCACCCCTGATACGCCAACTTCTACCTCAGAATTTCTTAAGTTTATCCAACAATAAACAGTTATCTTTGCTAAGGGCCGCATTAGATGAAAATGAATGGGTTATAGACCGGTGGCCAGATAAAATTAAACTTGCACAACTGTGGTTTGAAAAAGAGCGCATCATAGCTCCTGGGCACCCTCCGGCTGGATTCAGTGATCTCAATAAGGAGCGTTTAAAACAAGCATCCGCCTTGCGTGATGAAGGATTAAAGCCAAGTGAAATTGCTAAAAAACTAGGCATTAGTAACAGCCATCTCAGCCAACTCTGGCGACGGCAAAAAATGTATGACAAGTCATGATTAATGGATCTCATAACGTATTTGAATGGGTAGCATTTCACAGACATTAGACTTGGACTTCGAGCGAAGTCCAACGATTGATAAGTGGTTGCCGGGAGAAATTCTTTATAGCCTGGGATGCCGGCACCACATACTTGCAGGAAATGCAAAAGCTGATGATACTTGTATGCAACTGTTCGGACATCGGCGTATTGGTTCTGCCCATGACCTCCCTGGACGGGTTGGTCACTTTGTTCAGCGCACCAAAGGTCAATTAGGTGATGCTGAAAGTTGTATTAGAAAACATACAATTTTGCCGTATTACTTTCCGTTCAAACCAAGAGAGGACGAGAGTAACGCCATAGCGGCTATGTCCGGTGATAGCATTGGTAGCCTTAAAGCTAAACTCGGTATTTTAGCAACGCGGTTTGGTGCAGCACATCCACTCAAAGCATGTCCAACATGTTTGCGAGAAGATCAGGAAGCTCACCATATTGGGTATTGGCATGTTGAACATCAACTTCCTGGCATCTGGCTTTGCCCATGGCACAGTGACATGCTCTGTATAGCAGAGAACAAATGGATGGGAGTTGATCGATTCGGCTGGCACCTTCCAACGGATACCACTCTAACACCTTATGTTACTGGTTTTAACGAACGACAACCTGACCTTGATGTGCTGAAACGTCTCGCCGACTCTTCCGTCGCAATATGGTCTTTACCAAGTGGATTTCATTTTTCAGCTGAAAAAATACATAAAGTTTTATTAGATGCAATGAAAGCACAAGGACTCAGTTCAGATTCAGGGCGTATTCAATTAAATGCCTTCGGTTCTGCAATCACTGAATTCACTCATACTTTGATAGGAATACGTGAGCTTTCAAATTTACCAAGTTCCGTGGATCAGGCGTTATCGCAGTTTACTCGCATCGTATACGGACCAAGGTCTTCACCACACCCTCTCAAGTACCAGATATTAATCTTGGTAATTTTCAAAACATGGGCAACATTTATAGAGAAATATAATGCTGAAGGCACGTTGAGTCACAACAATTTATCTGCGTCCCCAGTTCCAAGTTCTGAGGGTGTGGAACCCTCTAGCCAAGACAAAAAGCGTGCGGAGTTTTTGTCGTTACTTACCTCAACTAATGCTTCCATGAATTCTTTAGCTAATCAGCTTAACATCTCCGTTTCCACTGCAATGGCTTGGGCTGCTTCCGCTGGATTCGCTCCTTCGCGCCGTTCAAAAATATTAACACCTGACATCCGAAAAAAGCTGATTCGGATTTTACGTAAAGGTATCGATAAAAAAATTGCTGCCAAAGCATTTGGCGTATCAATACAGACTATAACGACAACATTACGTACAGAGATTGGGTTGAATGCATGTTGGGCTCAAGCACGCTTCAAGCGCGCGCAGAATGAAGCTAGAAATGCATGGGCAGAGACCGCTAGAAATCATCCAAACCCAACACCAAAAAGCTTGCGACTCATACAACCTGCTATTTATGCTTGGTTGTACCGCAATGATCGGGCATGGTTAGAACAGTTTAATTCACAGATTGGTCATGCCCCAAAGAGTAACTATGCCAATATTAACTGGGATATACGCGATATTGTGCTGGCACAGGCAATTAAATCCGCAATGCTGGATTGGTACCAAAAACAACCCAATCAACATCTAACAATAGCCAGAATCTGTCAATTGGTGCCAGGAACTAGATCTCGCCTTAACAAATTAGATCACTTACCTTTAACTCGAGCTGCTTTGTCCCAAAGATCAGCTAAAAAGTAAGCGCCAACTTAAACACGCATTGACTATCTATTAATTTTGGGTATTCGATTTACAACCACCATAGCTATCATTAAATAATCACTTACACCCTACAAATTTCCCCTCTAAATCTTTCTTAATCCAAGTTGTTTTCTCCTCAAAATAAAATTCTGTGAGAAAATGCAAATATTAAAAAAATAACTTATCAAGGGTAGGTATGACTGCAACTGAGAGTCAAATCGAAAAAGATTTAATTCGCAAGCTTGAAGAGCTTAAGTATGCTTACCGCCCAGATATTCGTGACCGCGAATCTCTCGAAGCAAATTTCCGCCAAAAATTTGAAGCTCTCAATCGAGTGAATTTAACTGATGCTGAGTTTGCGCGCCTACGTGATGAAATCGTCACACCTGATGTTTATCAAGCGGCAAAAAAGCTACGCGAAACCAACTATTTTCAGCGCGAAGATGGCACACCACTTCATTACACCCTAGTCAACACCAAAGACTGGTGTAAAAACGATTTTGAAGTTATCAATCAATTGCGCATCAACACCAGTAACAGTCACCATCGTTATGATGTAATTTTGCTCATTAATGGCATCCCTGCAGTGCAAATCGAGCTCAAAACATTTGATGTTATTCCGCGCAAAGCCATTGAGCAAATTGTTCATTACAAAATTGATACAGGCAATGGCTACGCCAATTCGCTGCTTTGTTTTATGCAGTTATTTATTGTCAGCAACCAAAGCAACACTTTGTATTTTGCCAACAACAAAAACGAGCATTTTAGCTTTAATGCCGATGAACGCTTTTTGCCCATTTACCAATTAGCGGACGAGCAAAACAATAAAATTTCGCACTTGCACGATTTTGCCAATGTCTTTTTAACCAAATGCACATTAGGCCAAATGATCAGCCGCTACATGGTATTGGTGGCAAGTGAGCAAAAGCTCATGGTCATGCGCCCTTATCAAATTTATGCAGTTAAAAAAATCGTTGATTGTATTCACCAAAACCGTGGTAATGGTTATATTTGGCACACCACAGGCAGTGGCAAAACCCTCACCTCGTTTAAAGCCTCCACGCTGCTCAAAGACAACCCAGATATTGAAAAATGCCTGTTTGTGGTAGACCGCAAAGACCTTGACCGTCAAACTCGCGAGGAATTCAACCGTTTTCAAGAAGGCTGTGTCGAGGAAAACACCAACACCGAAGCACTGGTGCGCCGCCTGTTATCTGAGGATTACGCGGATAAGGTAATTGTCACCACCATCCAAAAGCTGGGCTTGGCATTAGATGAAACTAGCAAGCGCAATCAAGTAAATTTACAAAAAGGCAAACTTACCTACAAAGAGCGCTTAGCGTCGTTGGGCGATAAACGTATAGCCTTTATTTTTGATGAATGCCACCGTTCACAGTTTGGCGAGAATCACAAAGCCATTAAAGAGTTTTTCCCAAAAGCACAAATGTTTGGCTTTACGGGTACGCCTATCTTTGAAGAAAATTCACTTCAAGTGCAGTTTGAAGGTAACGTTGGTTCATTAAAAACCACAAAAGATTTATTTGAAAACGAATTACATTCTTACACCATTACCAATGCGATTGATGACAAGAATGTGTTGAGCTTTCATATTGATTATTTTGGTGAAGACAAAGGCGAAGATAAGAGTCAGCAGAAAAAGGTTAAGAAAGTTGAAACACCACCACCGCAAGCTGTCATTAAGGAAATATTAGCCAAACATGATGCAGCTACGCATCATCGACGTTTTAACTCCATTTTAGCCACTTCATCTATTAACAGTGCCATTGAATATTTCAAACTTTTTAGTCAAATACAGTCAGAAAAACTAGCTGAGGATGATAACTTTAAACCGCTAAATATTGCTTGTGTGTTCTCACCTCCTACGCAGACAATTGCAAAAGATGACGACCTAAATTCACAAATAAATGTGGCGGATGTGAAGCAATTGCAAGACGATTTGCAGCAAGAAAAGAAAGATAACCAAGAAGCACCCGAAGAGAAAAAAGCTGCACTAATAGAAATTATTAATGCATACAATTTACAATATGGCACAAACCATACCCTTTATGAGTTTGACTTATATTACCAAGATGTTCAAAAACGTATCAAAGACCATCAATATACCAACTACGCTCATAAGAATAAAATTGATATTGTAATAGTGGTGGACATGCTGCTTACAGGGTTTGACTCCAAATACCTAAACACGCTGTATGTAGATAAAAACCTCAAACATCATGGTTTAATACAAGCATTCTCACGCACTAACCGCGTACTCAACGACACTAAACCCTGGGGAAATATTCTCGATTTTCGAGCGCAACGTGCAGAAGTTGAGGCTGCTATTAAATTATTCTCTGGCAAAAAAGATGAAGCCCGCGCCCGCGAAATTTGGCTGGTAGACCCAGCACCTAAAGTCATCGAAAAACTGCAAACAGCTATCACTAAGTTGGATGAGTTTATGAAAAAACAAGGTTTGGAATGTGCGCCAGAGCAAGTCAGTAACCTTAAAGGCGATAATGCCCGGGCTAAATTTATCAACCACTTTAAAGAAGTGCAACGCTTTAAAACTCAACTAGACCAATACACAGACTTAACGGAAGAAAGTAAGCAAAAAGTTGAACAGTTAATACCAGAAACCACCTTGCGAGGGTTCAAAGGGCAATATCTGCAAACCGCACAAGACCTTAAAAACAAACAAGACAATACAAATGGCGATGACAGCGTACTTGGCCAAATCGATTTTGAGTTTGTGCTGTTTGCAACAGATATGATCGATTACGACTACATCATGGGCTTAATCGCAAAATCTACCCAAACCACCAACAACAAGCAAAAAATGACACGCCAACAGTTGATAGAAGTAATTAGTGCAAATGCTAAATTGATGGAAGAGCGTGATGACATTGTGGCCTATATTAACAGCTTACCAACGGGTGTGAGTTTAGATGAAAAACAAATTCGTGAAGGCTACCAAGCTTTTAAAGCGGAGAAAAACAATAAAGAACTCGCATCAATAGCCAACAAACACGGCTTGATGCTAGAACAACTAAAAATCTTTGTAGATGCCATTGTAAACCGCATGATTTTTGATGGTGACAAACTGAGTGAGCTGTTTGCGGAGCAAAACTTAGGCTGGAAGGCACGCACACACAAAGAACTCGCCCTGATGGAAGAGATGGTGCCACATCTAAAGAAACAAGTACAAGGGCGAGAGATTTCAGGATTGGCGGCGTATGAGTGAACAGAGTCAAAAGTTGGTGCCTAAACTACGATTTCCAGAGTTCCTGAGTGGTGAAGCTTGGGATTTTTTGAATGCAAATAAAATTTTTGAGCCAATCAGTAATAAAAATCACAATTCAGATTTACCGATTCTTGCTATCACACAGGAACACGGAGCAATTCCACGAGAAATGATTGACTATAATGTGATTGCAACTGAACAGAGTATTCAAAGTTATAAGGTTGTTGAGGTTGGCGAATTCATTATAAGCTTGAGGTCTTTTCAAGGAGGTATTGAATACTCAAATTACAGAGGCATCTGTAGCCCTGCGTATATTATTTTGCGTAAAAAGGTAAATGTATTTGATTTGTTCTTTAAGTATTACTTCAAAACTGATTTATTCATTCGAGACCTCAATAAGAATATAGAGGGTATTCGGGATGGGAAAATGGTTTCTTTCTCTCAGTTTTCTGAGAGATTTTTACCGTTACCCAAGTATGAAGAACAACAAAAAATTGCCGAGTGCCTATTGTCCCTCGATGATTTAATCATCGCACAAAACCAAAAAGTTGAATGCCTAAAACAACACAAAAAAGGCTTGATGCAACAACTCTTCCCCCCAGAAAGTGAAAACGTCCCCGAACGTCGCTTTCCTGAGTTTGACAGTACAGGTAAGTGGGAAGAGTTTCTAATGAATGATATTACTTTCAAAGTAAGCAAAAGAAATAAGGGTAATGAAAAGCACCCTGTTTATTCAATTAATAATGTAAAAGGATTTGTCCCACAATCAGAGCAATTTGAAGGTGTCGACAGTAGCAAACGTGGGTACGACATTTCCATGTACAACCATATAGATGAGAATACTTTTGCATACAATCCAGCACGTATAAATGTCGGCTCTATTGGCTATAGTGGTCCATTAAAGGACGTTATCATCAGTTCACTTTATGTTTGTTTTAAGACCACTGATTCAGTTAATGATGACTTTTTAACTTGTTATTTAGAAACAGATTTATTTAAAAAAGCAGTTGATGATAGCGTTGAGGGTGGAATTAGAAGTTATCTCTTTTACGAAAACTTTGCAAAGATAAGAATTAAACTTCCAACGATACCAGAGCAGAAAAAAATTGCGGAAATGTTTACTTCAATAAATGAGTTCATTTCTCATGCAATTGAAATAGGCGAATCTCTTAAAAAACATAAAAAAGGGTTGATGCAGTGCTTATTCCCAAAACTGGATGAGGCAAGCTAATGAGTATAAAAATTTTCCCAAAAATTAATGATGTTGCGATTCATTTGCGTGACTTGTTGCAAGAAGGTATTCCTCAACCCAAAAAAGAAAATAGAGAAATTAAATTTGTTCTTCTTTTCGCATATAACGGAACAGGAAAAACACGTTTGTCGATGGCATTTAAAGATCTAAGTAAAGATGAAGATAAACGAGACACATTGTATTTTAATGCTTTTACCGAAGACTTATTCTATTGGGATAATGACTTAGAGAATGATGCCACGAGAGAGCTACGATTGAATACTAGCTCAAGATTTTTTGATAGGCTATTCGAACTTGAAGTAGATACACGTATCAGGCCGCTCTTGCGCCGTTACGCTGATTTTGATTTTAAGATAAAGTCAAAAATTGTTGAAGTTAAAGAAGGTCAAAGTATTATTCAGCAAAAAGTAACATACGTATCTTTCGAAAAAGTTATTTTTGTAGACAATAAGTCAGAGACTATTGAAAACATAAAGGTATCACGTGGTGAGGAAAACATATTCATATGGTGTTTCTTTCTTGCTGTAGCTCAGTTAGCAATTGATCAAGAGGAAGGATCGCCATATGAATGGGTTAATTATATTTATATAGATGACCCCATTTCTTCACTAGATGATAACAATGTGATTGCGGTGGCAAGCCATTTGGCACAGTTACTTCAAAAAGAGCAAAGTAAAATCAAAATGGTTATTTCAACACATCATGCTTTATTTTTTAATGTGATGTGGAATACTCTAAATGAAAGAAAAAGTAATCCATTACATCCATATTTCTTGAATACAGACAAATACACAGGTTCATATAGTTTACGTTATACCAATGACACTCCATTTTTTCATCATGTGGCTTTGTTGCAGCAACTTCACGAGGCTGCAACAACAGGTAGACTATTTACCTATCACTTTAATATTTTGCGAAGCATATTAGAGAAAGCGGCTTCATTTCACGGGTTTTCGCATTTTTCTGCATGCATTAAGCAGGAACCCAATGATCCTGAGGGAATTTTGCATGCAAGGTTAATAAACGTGTTGAGCCATGGCAATTATTCTTTATTTGAGCCCGTGGAAATGTTAGAAGAGAACAAAAGCTACTTTAAAAAGATTTTGAGAGATTTTATGGAAAACTATAGGTTTAACCCTGAGTTATTTCCTGATACAACAATGGAAGCGGTGACAGCATGACCCAAGAAGAATTTAACCAGCTTGGCAAAACCCTCTGGGGTATTGCTGACCAATTGCGTGGGGCAATGAACGCGGATGATTTTCGCGATTATATGCTGTCTTTTTTGTTTTTGCGTTATCTATCGGATAACTATGAAATAGCCGCAAAAAAAGAGTTGGGATCGGATTATCCTATCTTAAATGAATATGACAAACGTACACCTTTAGCGGTTTGGTATGAACAAAACCCCGCTGATATTGAGGCATTTGAAAAGCAAATGCGCCGTAAAGTGCATTATGTGATTGAGCCAAACCACTTATGGCGCAGTATTGCTGAACTGGCTAGAATGCAAAGTGCCGATTTATTACAAACCATCGAAGCGGGTTTTAAATACATCGAAAACCAAAGTTTTGAGAGTGTGTTTCAAGGTTTGTTCTCTGAGATTAACCTCAACTCAGAAAAGCTTGGCAAAACCTACGCTGAACGCAATGCTAAACTTTGCACGATTATTACTAAAATTGCTGAAGGGATTTCAAATTTCTCAACCAGTAGCGATGTTTTGGGCGATGCCTATGAGTATTTAATTGGGCAATTTGCCGCGGGCTCAGGCAAAAAAGCGGGTGAATTTTATACGCCGCAACAAATCTCAACCATCCTTTCACGCATTGTGACTTTAGATAGCCAAGACCCAGCAACAGGTAAAAGAGCTAAGTTAGAACGTGTGCTGGATTTTGCCTGTGGGTCAGGATCTTTATTGCTCAATGTGCGCCATCAACTAGGTGAGCATGGTATAGGCAAGTTTTACGGTCAAGAAAAAAACATCACCACCTATAACTTGGCGCGTATGAATATGCTGTTGCATGGCGTTAAAGATACCGAGTTTGAGATATTCCATGGTGATACGTTAGATAACGAATGGCCAATGCTTAATGAGCGTAACCCAGCCAACAAGGTAGAGTTTGATGCGATTGTGGCTAATCCGCCGTTTAGTCTTCGCTGGGATCCAACGGAGGAAATGGGCAAAGATTTCCGCTTTGCTAACTATGGCATTGCCCCAAAATCTGCCGCTGACTTTGCCTTTTTGCTACACGGCTTTCACTTTTTGAGTGACAGTGGTGTGATGGCAATTATTTTGCCGCACGGCGTATTGTTCCGTGGTGGGGCTGAAGAACGTATTCGTACCAAGTTGCTCAAAGATGGGCATGTTGACACGGTAATTGGCTTACCCGCTAACTTGTTTTATTCAACGGGTATCCCCGTTTGTATTTTAGTGCTCAAGCGCTGTAAAAAACCAAATGATGTGTTGTTTATTAACGCCGCTGAGCATTATGAGAAAGGCAAACGCCAAAATCGCTTAAGAGATGGAAAAGACGGTGGGCATGATGACATTCATAAAATTGTGGATACTTATCAATTCCGCAAAGAGGTAGAGCGTTACTCTCGCCGTGTTTCTATGGCTGAAATTGAGAAAAATGACTTTAACCTAAATATCTCACGCTATATCAGCACTTCTGTCGCTGAACAGGAAGTTAACTTGAATGAAGTAAATGCCAGTCTGGCAGATGCAGAAAAGAAAATACTAGAAGCAAAAAATAGACATAACGATTTTTTAAAACAGCTTGGTTTGCCTTTGTTGCCCTAAGCAAAAATTACTAATTTATCTAGTACACCTTTACTGATATCGTTTATTTATTAAATCAATTAGTAACCCTTAGTTCAGGCTTGTTACGAATAACATGCCAAGGGAGAAGGATAACGATGACTTGAGACCGCTCCATGTTGGGGAATTTTCAAAAACATGCAAAAGATAAAATTTTTGAGTTAGTAAACCGTTGGCGCATGAGAACTGGACTTACTTGAACTAGTTTCAATCTGATCACTTAACTTTTGGTCTAGTTCTTTTTACTGCCTTATCAACCCGGACACTACAATTACGAAGCAACGTTTCAAGCTCAGTTTGTTCAACACCCTCTTTAGCACAGGATTCTGCAGCACTTTCGCCATTCATGAATCTTTCAAAAGCTCGCCATACGGGTGATTTATTAATACCGTGGAGACTTGGTAACCCCAAACTGTTCATCCGTTCACTTAAATAGTTCCGATCCATGCAAAGATGGTTCGCCATCTCAGAATATATTCCTTTTGAATTTAGATAATGCTGCCAAATATCTCCATTCCAGAACTGATTACCTCTTTTCTTTACTTTTTCATTTTCAACCTCAGCATCAATATCATCAGCCAAGGATAAGTCTAGAAACGCCTCATCAGCAGACTCATATAAAACAGCAATTGTCATAGCATACGCATTTCCTACACCTGCCATTTTTCTAAATAATGCCAATGAATCAATGCGGTGAAAATAGCTATTCAATGTTTTTTTATTATATTCTGGTAGATATTCTTTCAACCAATCAGCAGGTGCCAACTCAAACAGTCGATCACTAATCAATAAATTTTTTCCTGCTCTACTAATACGTAAATTATTATGCTTAGCACGTTTTGCTAGACACATTTTTATATTCTCAACTCGAAATGGGCGCTCTCTGTCTAATAGTTTGATTGCAATCTCAACATATCTATTTAAGAATCCTTCTTCTGGTAAGTTGGGTACGCATGCATTAATTGGTATCAACTTATTCTCTGATAACCAGATATGTGGCAACTGCGCAAACGGAACTTTAGAGTCAACTTTATATAAGGTACACTTGTGCAGATGACACCAATCCACCCCAATTAGATGATGCTTACGTCGATACAACGAGGTTTTCCATTTTTGCAAATCTGCTTCAATACACTTAATACAACAATAAGCCCCCAAACGCTGAGGCTGCATTCCAAGTTGTCGAGCAAATGGGTGTGCACTATCTGACCCATGTAGCATATCTGAGCCTGATTTAGCTGCCACTCTTAAGGCTGCTAACATAGAATGCTTTCGTGTATATTCTATTGGATTGATATTTGATACAAGAGCAAGCTGATATAGCTTTGGAAGGTTAGAGACTTGATAACCTTTTTCGACCAACGTTCGACTTATCAGTGAAGTTAATTCTAAAGTTGATTTGCAATTATTAAGCCAAGCAATTCGACACTCATGCCCTAGACTGAGTTCGTCTTCCCTCGGTTCTACTTCAATCATTTCAAATCTCTATTGAAATTCTTAACGCAATATAGAATTGTTAATCTGGAAATTTTTGACATACTTTGACAGTCTTTATTTTCCATTTACAGTCTTTATTTATACGACCATTCTAATGGAAATTTATTATGCTGCTATTCCACCGTCACACTCTTAGCCAGATTCCTCGGTTTATCCACATCGGTTCCCTTCAACAGCGCCGCATGATAAGCCAGCATCTGCACCGGTATCGTATGCAGAATAGGGGAGAGCACACCCACATGGCGCGGGGTACGAATCACATGCACACCTTCTGATGCG
>LNAP01002818.1_pt1 | contig 16991 bp, 11 predicted proteins | sample 602601 | NCBI WGS metagenome assembly LNAP01 (sample SAMN02440304, study PRJNA202911) | soil metagenome | biome: Subtropical and temperate rainforests or woodlands; isolation source: soil samples (1 kg each in a 20% v/v slurry with milli Q water) were... ... | reverse complement strand
CCGCCGCCCGCCGCCGCGCCATCGACCTGCTGGCCGAAGTCGGCATTCCCGCGCCGGACAAGCGCATCGACGGCTATCCGCACGAATTCTCCGGCGGCATGCGCCAGCGCGTCGTCATTGCGCTCGCGATCTGCGCCGAGCCCGAGCTGATCATCGCGGACGAGCCGACCACCGCGCTCGACGTCTCCGTGCAGGCGCAGATCATCTCGCTCATCAAGCGGCTCGGCCGCGACCACGGCACCGCCGTGATGCTGGTGACGCACGACATGGGCGTGATCGCCGAGACCTCCGACCGGGTCGCGGTGATGTATGCCGGCCGCGTCGCCGAGATCGGGCCGGTGCAGGACGTCGTCAGGAATCCGCTGCACCCCTATGCCAAGGGCCTGATGGGCGCGATCCCGACGCTTGCCGGCGAGGACAAGCGCCTGGTGCAGATCCCAGGCTCGATGCCGCGGCTGTCGGCGATCCCGCGCGGCTGCTCGTTCAATCCGCGCTGCGGGGCCGCGTTCGATCGCTGCCGGGTCGACCGGCCCGAGCCACTGCCGCGCGGCACGCAATCGGTCGCCTGCCATCTCTATGACAGCGCGCCGGCGGAGAGCGCGGCATGAGCGCCCCCTTCGTCCAGGCGACAAATCTGCGCCGCGTGTTCGACGTCTCCAAGCCGTGGCTCAACCGCGTGCTCGAAGGCGGCCAGCTCGAATACCTGAAAGCCGTCGACGGCGTCAGCTTCGACATCAGGAAGGGCGAGACCTTTGCGCTGGTCGGTGAGTCCGGCTCCGGCAAGACCACGGTGGCGCGGATGGTGGTCGGCCTGCTGCCGCCGAGCTCCGGCAACGTGCTGATCGACGGCGTCTCGATGACCGATCCGCGGCAGGCCCAGGCGCGGCGCAAACTGCGCCGCCGCATCCAGATGATCTTCCAGGATCCCTATGCGAGCCTGAACCCGCGCTTCCGCGTCGATGCCATCATCGCCGAGCCGATCCGCGCCTTCGACCTGATCCAGGGCGAGCGCGATATCCAGGCGCGCGTCGGCGAGCTGCTCAGCCTTGTCGGCCTGCATCCCGACGACCGGCTGAAATTTCCGCACGAATTCTCCGGCGGCCAGCGCCAGCGCATCGCGATCGCGCGGGCGCTCGCCTCCGACGCCGAGTTCATCGTCTGCGACGAGCCGACCTCTGCGCTCGACGTCTCCGTGCAGGCGCAGATCCTCAATTTGATGCGCGACCTCCAGGACAAGTTCGGCCTGACCTACATGTTCATCAGCCACAACCTCGCCGTGGTCCGTCACATGGCGAGCCGTGTCGGCGTGATGTATCTCGGCCGCATCGTCGAGATCGCGGAGGGACGGGAGCTGTTCTCCCGTCCGCGCATGCCCTACACCAAGATGTTATTGGGCGCCGTGCCTGATCTCGCCATGAGCGGCCGCCAGCGCATTCCGGTGAAAGGCGAGATCCCGAACCCGATCAATCCGCCTCCCGGCTGCGCCTTCAATCCGCGCTGCCCGCTGGCGTTCGACCTCTGCCGCAAGCAAGCACCTGACCTGATCGACGGCGTTGCCTGCCACGCCGTGAACACCGCACCGGTCCCGGCGTGACGCGCGCGTGCCATGCGGCCTGCGCATTGGCGAGGCGGCATCGCCTGTGATCAATTGCGCGCGCGACACATAAGGTAACGAAGTCCCATGTCCAACATCAATCCCGATCCCTTTACGACGCGCCCCGAGATCGAGGGCACATTCGGGGTCGTCGCCACCACGCACTGGATCGCGACCGCCGTCGGCATGGCCATGCTGGAAAAGGGCGGCAATGCCTTCGATGCCGGCGTCGCCACCGCCTTCACGCTGCAGGTCGTCGAGCCGCATTTGAACGGCCCCGGCGGCGACGTGCCCGTCATCGTCCACGACGTCAAGCGCGGCCGCACCGAAGTGATCTGCGGCCAGGGCCCGGCGCCGGCGCGCGCCACCATCGCGCATTACAAGAGCGAAGGCCTCGACATGGTGCCCGGCACCGGCCTGCTCGCGGCCTGCGTTCCCGGCACCTTCGAATCCTGGATGATGCTGCTGCGCGACTACGGCACGATGCGCGTGCGCGACGTGCTGGGGCCCGCGATCGCCTACGCCAGCTCCGGCTATCCGCTGGTCGAGCGCGCCTGCGCCACCATCCAGACCGTCGAGCAATTGTTCCGCAAGCACTGGCCGACCTCTGCCGCCGTCTATCTGCCGAATGGCGAAGTGCCGAAGCCCGGCACGCTCTTCACCAACACAACGCTGGCCGCGACCTACGCCCGCATTCTCAGCGAAGCCGAGAGCGGTGGTGGAGGCCGCGACGCCGAGATCGAGCGCGCACGCAAGGCCTGGTCGCAGGGCTTCGTCGCCGAAGCGATCGACAAGTTCTGTCGGACGCAGGAGGTGATGGACGTCAGCGGCTCGCCGCATCGCGGCGTGCTCACCGCCGACGACATGGCGCGCTGGCAGCCGACCATCGAGGCACCGCTCACCTACGATTATGGCCGCTACACCGTCTGCAAGGCCGGCGTCTGGAGCCAGGGTCCGGTGACGCTGCAACAGCTCGCTTTGCTGAAGGGTTTTGCGCTCGACGGGCTCGACCCGACCGGGCCGGAGTTCATCCATCTCCAGATCGAATGCGCCAAGCTCGCCTTCGCCGATCGCGAGAAATTCTACGGCGATCCCAAGTTCAGCGAGATCCCGATCGGAACGCTGCTGTCGGATGCCTACAACGACGAGCGCCGCAAGCTCGTCACCGACAAGGCCTCGCTCGATCTCCGGCCCGGCGCGGTCGAGGGCTTGGGCGGCGTGGTCAAGCTGCGCCGCGCCGAAGGCCAACGCGAGGCCGTCGGCTCGCTCGGTGCCGGCGAACCAACGGTGGGCCGCTTCGGCGAAGTGCGAGGCGACACCGTGCATTTCGACATCATCGACAAGGCCGGCAACATGATCTCGTCGACACCGTCCGGCGGCTGGTTGCAATCCTCGCCTGTCATCCCCGAACTCGGCTTCTGCCTCGGCAGCCGCGCGCAGATGTTCGATCTGGAGGAGAACCAACCGAGCTCGCTGGCGCCCGGCAAGCGGCCGCGCACCACGCTATCGCCGACCATGGCACTGCGCGACGGCGAGCCGTATCTCGCCTGGGGTTCGCCCGGCGGCGACCAGCAGGACCAGTGGATCACGCAGTTCTTCCTGCGCCATGTCCATTGCAATCTCAATCTCCAGGAATCGATCGACGCACCGGCCTGGCATTCCGAGCATTTCCCGATCTCGTTCTGGCCGCGCACCGCGCGCCCCGGCGTGCTCGTGGTCGAGAACCGTGTGCCCAAGGCAACGATCGAGAACCTCAGGGAACGCGGACATATCGTGGAGGTCGGTCCCGACTGGTCCGAAGGCCGCCTCACCGCGGCATCACGCGTCGGTGTCCGCCGCCGCGCCGCCGCCAATCCGCGCGGCATGCAGGGCTACGCGGCGGGACGCTGAAGGCAGCACATGAGTGCGACTCCTCTCATCGAAATCAAGGACCTGCGCATCCGCTTTCACGGCGACGACGGCCGCGTCACCCACGCGGTCGACAGCGTCGACCTCAGCGTCGCCAATGGCGCCACGCTCGGCCTCGTCGGCGAATCCGGCTGCGGCAAGAGCGTGACGTCGCTGGCGATCATGGGATTACTGCCGAAACAAAGCACGGAGATAACAGGCGCGATCCGTTTCGACGGTTTCGACCTGCTGAAGACCTCGGACCAGACTTTGCGTGATCTGCGCGGCAACCGGCTCGCGATGATCTTCCAGGAGCCGATGACCTCGCTCAACCCGAGCTTCACCATCGGCAACCAGATCATCGAGACCATCCTGCGCCACCGCGGCGGCTCGCGGAAAAGCGCGCGCGAGCGCGCCGTCGAGCTGTTGCGGCGCGTCCACATCCCCTCGCCCGAGCGGCGCATCGACGAATATCCGCACAAGCTCTCCGGCGGGATGCGTCAGCGCGTGATGATCGCGATGGCGCTGGCCTGCGATCCGCGCCTGCTGATCGCGGATGAGCCGACGACCGCCCTCGACGTCACCCTGCAGGCCCAGATCCTGGAGCTGATGCGGGAGCTGAAGGCGGCAAGCGGCGCCGCCATCATCCTGATCACCCACGATCTCGGCGTCGTCGCCGAGGTCTGCGACGAGGTCGCGGTGATGTATGCCGGCGAGATCGTCGAGCGCGCGCCGGTGGACGAGTTGTTCTCGGCGCCGCAGCATCCCTACACCGTCGGCCTGCTCGGCTCGATCCCGCGGCTCGACCATCGCGCTGAACAGCTCGCAACGATCGAAGGCATGGTGCCGAACATGGCGCAGCCGCCTGACGGCTGCCGCTTCGCCGCACGCTGCCCGTTCGTGCTGGACGCCTGCACCAAGGCGCCGCCGCCGTTGATCGAAGTCAGCCAAAACCACCTCTCGCGCTGCATCCGCGCGCCGCTCGAACGTCTGGTGTCGTGATGGCGCTGCTCGAGGTCACGGGCCTGGTCAAGCATTTCGTCGCCGAGCGCTCGCTGTTCGGCCGGGCGCTGGCGCACGTCAAGGCGGTCGATGGCGTCAGCTTCTCGCTCGAGGCCGGCAAGACCCTGGCGTTGGTCGGCGAATCCGGCTGCGGCAAATCCACCGTCAGCCGCCTGGTGCTGCGGCTGATCGAGCCGGATGCAGGCACGATCCGTTTCGAAGGCCGCGATCTGCTCTCGCTCGACGCGAGCGCACTGCGCGCCTTCCGCCGCGAAGCCCAGATCATCTTCCAGGACCCTTACGCATCGCTCAACCCGCGCATGACCGTCGGCCAGATCCTGACTGAACCGTTGGCGCTGCACGGCCTCGTGCCGTCAGCGCAGCGGCGCGAGCGCGTCGCCGAATTACTGCGCCTGGTGGGCCTCGAGCCACGGCTGGCACGGCGCTATCCGCACGAATTCTCCGGCGGCCAGCGCCAGCGCATCGCCATTGCCCGCGCCCTCGCGGTCGAGCCAAAGCTGATCATCTGCGACGAGCCGGTCTCGGCGCTCGACGTCTCGATCCGCTCGCAGATCCTCAATTTGCTGCGCGAGCTGCAGGACCGGCTCGGCCTCGCCTACATTTTCGTCTCGCATGACCTCGCCGTGGTCAAGCACATCGCCGACCATGTCGCGGTGATGAATCTCGGCCAGATCGTCGAGACCGCAGAGGCTGATGCACTGTTCGCAGCACCAAGCCATCCCTATAGCCGGGCGCTTTTGTCGGCGATCCCCGTGCCTAAACCGCAGGCAAAGCGCAGCCGGATTGTGCTGCAGGGAGAGATCCCCAGCGCGCTCAATCCGCCGCCGGGATGCCGCTTCCACACCCGCTGCCCCTACGTCGTCGAGCGCTGCCGCACTGAAATGCCGCAGCTGGTGCCGGATGGCATCGGACATGCAACGGCCTGTCACCGAACGTCGGAACTGCCGTCCTCAGCGGCGATCGTCCCGTCCGACGGCGGCTTTTCGCCGGTCCTTGAAAAATTGGTCGCCGCCTTCAGCGGCGGCCCGGAAGCAGTCCGCGGCAGCGGGGTTAGTTCATTGGGAACGGACCCGGCATAGTCGCAAAACCGAGGTTGAGAGCGATGAATTTCATGCGTTTGACAATCCTGGCGTCGGCTGTGCTGACGTCGCTCGCGGGCGCACCCCAAAGCCAAGTTCAAGCTCAGACCACGCTTCGCATCGGCATCGCCGAGGACCCTGATATCCTCGATCCCAGCATCGGCCGCACCTATGTCGGCCGCATCGTGTTCTCCGCCTTCTGCGACAAGCTGTTCGATATCGACGAGAAGCTCAACATCGTACCGCAGCTCGCGCTGTCCCACGAGACCTCGGCCGACGGCAAGGAGATGACGATCAAGCTCCGGCCGGGCGTCAAATTCCACGATGGCGAGCCGCTGGACGCGGAAGCCGCAAAATTCTCGATCGAGCGTCACATGACGCTGCCGACCTCGTTCCGCAAGTCGGAGCTTGCCAGCGTCGACCATGTCGAGGTGGTCGATCCCCTCACGATCAAGCTGGTGCTGAAAACCCCCTACTCGCCGCTGATCGCCCAGCTCACCGACCGCTCCGGCATGATGGTCTCGCCGAAGGCCGCGAAGGAGGCCGGCGACAAATTCGGCCTGCATCCGGTCTGCGCCGGCCCCTACAAGTTCGTCGAGCGCGTGCAGCAGGATCGCATCGTGTTCGAGAAATTCGCCGACTACTGGAACAAGGACAACATCCACATCGATCGCGTGGTGTTCCTGCCGATCGTCGACGCGACGGTGCGGCTCGCCAACCTGAAGTCCGGCGGGCTCGATCTGATCGAGCGTGTGCTCGCCACCGACATCAAGGACGTCCGCGCCGACTCGCGCCTCGTGCTCTCCACCGCGCCGGAGCTCGGCTATCTCGGCCTGACCGTCAACATCGGCAACGACAAGTCCAAGGGGCCGCTGAGCCAGTCGGCGAAAGTCCGCCAGGCGCTCGACCTCTCGATCGATCGCGAAGCCCTCAACCAGGTCGTGTTCAATGGCGAGTTTACGCCGGGCAATCAATGGGTCAGCCCGACGCATCCCTATTACCAGAAGGCGTTCCCGGTCCACGGCCGCGACATCGCGAAGGCGAAGGCGTTGCTGAAGGAAGCCGGCGTCACCTTGCCGGTGACCGTGGATTACATGATCCCCAAGGGCGCGGAGAACGAAGCCGTCGCCCAGGTCGTGCAGTCGATGGCCGCGGAAGCCGGCTTCGACATCAAGATCCGCGCGGTCGAATTCGCCACGACCTTCAAGCAGGCCCAGGCCGGCGAGTTCCAGATCTTCCAGATCAACTGGAGCGGCCGCATCGACCCGGACGGCAATTCCTACATCTTCATGCGCAGCAAGGCACCGCAGAACGACGGCGGGTACGCCAATCCGGAAGCCGACAAGCTGATGGAAGACGGGCGGGCGACGTCCAATGTCGAGGAGCGCAAGGCGATCTACGCCAAGCTGGCCAAAGTTCTGCTCGACGACCTGCCGATCATCTACATCTATCACCGCACGCTCCTGATCGCACACACGACCAAGCTTCAGGGCTACAAGCAGATGCCGGACGGGCTGGTGCGCGTGGTCGGGTTGAAGTTCAAATGATCGCGGTAGCGCCCGGGACACGCGTGAGGCCATGCTGAACTTCCTCGCCCGCCGGATCGCGCAGATCGTGCCGACACTGTTCTTCGTGTCGGTGCTGATCTTCTCGCTCCAGCAATTGTTGCCGGGCGATCCGGCACTGGTGATGGCGGGCGAGGAGCGTGATCCCGCCGTGATCGAGCAGATCCGGCAGCAGTACAAGCTCGATCAGCCGATCCCCGTGCAATATGTGTACTGGCTCAAGGGAGTCCTCACCGGTAATTTCGGCGAGTCCTTGCGCAACAAGATGCCGGTGCGTGAGCTGATCGCCCAAAAATTGCCGGTCACGCTTCAACTCGGCTCGATGGCGATCCTGATCGCCTTCCTCATCGGCATTCCCGCAGGCATCGTCTCCGCGGTGAAGAAGGGCACGGCCTGGGACTATGGCGCCAACCTGTTCGCGCTGTGGGGGATCTCGACGCCGAATTTCTGGCTCGGGATCATGCTGATCTTCCTGTTCTCGATCAAGCTCGGCTGGTTGCCGGCATCGGGCTATGTCCCGCTCACCGAGGACTGGCGCGCGAGCCTTGCTGCCACCATCATGCCGGCTTTCGTGCTCGGCAATGCAATTTCCGCGGTCCTGATGCGGCATACCCGCAGCGCCATGCTTCAGGTGCTGGAGAGCGACTATGTCCGCACCGCGCGCGCGAAGGGGCTCTCCGAGCACTCGGTGATCCTCAAGCATGCCATGCGCAATGCACTGACGCCCATCATCACGCTCGGCGCGCTCGAGCTCGGCACGCTGCTGTCCGGCGCCGTACTGACCGAGCAGATCTTCTCCATTCCCGGTTTTGGCAAGCTGATCGTGGACGCCGTCTTCAATCGCGACTACGCGGTGGTGCAGGGCGTCGTGCTGGTCACGGCCACGGTCTACATCACGCTGAACCTCGTCGCCGATATCGCCTATATCCTCGTCAATCCGCGGCTAAGGGGCTAGTCGATGACCGACGCTGCGCTGCCAGCCAGCCCTTCCATCCAAGCCTACGAGCTGGACAGCCCGGCACGCCGCGCCCGGCGCCGGCTGTTCAAGCGCAAGGCCGCCGTGTTCGGGCTCGTCGTGATCACGGCGTTCATCCTGCTTGCTGCCTTCGCACCGCTCGTCGTGCCCTATGATCCCATCGCGACGAGTTGGAGCCTGGTGCGCAAGCCGCCCACCGCCGCGCACTGGTTCGGTACCGACGAGCTCGGCCGCGACATCCTGAGCCGCGTCGTCTACGGCGCCCGGGCATCGCTGCTCGCGGGTCTGATCTCGGTCGCGATCGCGCTCGGCTTCGGCGTGCCGCTCGGCCTTCTCGCCGGCTATCGCGGCGGCTTCGTCGACGCGCTGATCAGCCGGATCACGGACGCGATGCTGGCCTGCCCGTTCCTGATCCTGGCGATCGCGCTGGCGGCATTCCTCGGGCCGAGTCTCGGCAATGCCATGATTGCGATCGGCATCTCCGCAACGCCGATCTTCATCCGCCTGACCCGCGGCCAGGTGCTCGTCGTCAAGGCCGAGGATTATGTCGAGGCCGCGCGCGCGCTCGGCAATCCGCCCTGGCGCATTGCGTTCTCGCATATCCTGCCGAACGTCCTGCCCACACTTCTGGTGCAGGCGACGCTCTCGATCGCCGCCGCGATCATCGCCGAGGCGGCGTTGTCGTTCCTCGGCCTCGGCCAGCAGCCGCCGGCGCCGTCATGGGGCAGCATGCTCAATGCGGCGCAGCGCTTCCTGACCCAGGCGCCGTGGATGGCGATCTGGCCGGGGCTGGCGATCTTCCTTGTGGTGCTGTCGCTGAATCTGCTCGGTGACGGCCTGCGCGATGCGCTCGACCCAAGGCAGCGTTAAATCACCACCTCGCGCAACACCCGGCGGCAATCCATCTCGTATTCGAGATCGACCACCGGCGGACGCGCAAAATGCCAGGTCAGGCCCGAGCGCAACGCGCCGCGACGGACCAGTTCGTCGACGAGTGCGTGGTGGAAATCGTGCACGGAATAGGCCTGCACCACGGTCGTGTCGCTCCAGCCGAAGCCGAAGGCCGCCATCCGGCTTTCCATCTGCGACGTCGTGGTGAAGCGCACCTTCTCCCGCAGCCCCTCCGGGCTGAGGTCGCGATAGCGCACGGTGCGCTCGACATAAGTACCGCTGCCTTCGCGCGCCTCGGCACCGCCTGATATCACGAAGGACGGCGCTTTTGAGCGGGTCGGCCGCGTGAACGAGAACGCATAGAACGACGGCTCGGCCGGCGGATCGATCTCCGGACAGACATTGCTGCGTGCCACCGGATTGGTGGTGCCGTCGAAGATGCCCCATTCCGACAGCGTCTTCACGTAATGCAGGTTGAACGCGCGAAAGCCCTCTTCGCTGAAGGCCGCCGGTGAACGCAGCTCGCAGGCGCAGAACGCCGTCAGCGGCCGCCCGGCATCCTGGATGAACTTTGCAGCCAGCGCAAACCCCTCCGCAAGCGGCAACAGACGATCGAAGCGAACGCGCTCGATCTCGTAGCCATCATCCGCGACGGCACCTGCCGAATATTGAAACACGGACGGAATGAAGCGGTAATTGCCGGCAGAGAACTCGCGAACCATGACGAACTCCTATTCCAGTTGCATGCGAATGCCTTTGGCGCCGTTGAGCAGGCGCTTCAGGTGAAAGCCGGCCAGGGAATCGTCGGCGTGCATGCCGACCAGCGCGGCGAAGGCCGGCATGGCCGCGACATCACCGGCCTCCATCTTGGCGAAAGCCTCGGAATACAGAGCCGTTTCCGGCGCTTCGAATTTGGCCTGCTGCAGCGGCTCGAACGCGCGCAACGGCTCGCTGCGTCCGCGCAGCATCAGCTCGCCCACGGGGCGGCCTTGAAAATTCTCGGCCGCCTCGGCGATGCTGGCGCTGACGCAGATGCGGGTGCCCAGATGCTTGTTGGCGGCCTCCAACCGTGCCGCAATGTTGATGGAGTCCCCATACGCGGTGTAGTCGAAGAAGCGATTGCCGCCGAAATTACCGACCAGCGCGGAACCGGCGTGAATGCCGATGCGGGTGGCACCGAAGCTCACGCCCATGGCGCTCTGGCGCGCGCGAAAGTCCTGCGCCCAGGCGTCGAGCTCATGGGCGCAGGCGACCGCACGTGTGGCATAATCCGGCTGATCGCCGGGCGCGTTGAATAGCACCTGGATCGCATCGCCGATGATCTTCGCAACCGTGCCCTCATGTACGAAGACGATTTCAGTCATGCCGCCGACATACTCGTTGAGCAGCTTGCCCAACGTCTCGGGCGACGCGGTCTCGACCAACGAAGTGAAGCCAGTAATATCGGTGAAGATGGTGGCGACATCGCGCCATTGAACTTCGATCCCATCGCCGTCACCGCTGGCGGCCAGACGCCTGGCAAGCTCGGGCGAGAAATGGCGCGATAACGCGGCGTGAGCGCGCTCGGCCTCCGCCTGCCGGCGCCGCACCTCGCGCAGCATATCGATATGGCGGATGGTCTTCTCGATCGTGGCTTCCAGATCGGCGAAGTCGATCGGCTTGGTCAGGAAGTCGAACGCGCCGCGGTTCATGGCGGTGCGGATGTTGCTCATGTCGCCATAGGCCGAGACGATGATGGTCGACTTCTTTTCTTCGGCCTCCTGGAGTTTCGCGAGCAGCGACAGGCCATCCATCCTGGGCATGTTGATGTCGGAGACCACCATGTCGACTTGCGGATTCTGCTCGAGCGAGGCCAGCGCCTCGAGACCGTCGCGGGCGAATATGATGGTGACCTGTCCGTCGCGGATCTGCCTGCGAAACTTTTGCCGGACCAGCGCCTCGAGATCCGGCTCGTCGTCGACGAAGAGGATGGTCGCGCTCATGCGGCTTGCTCGAGCCTCGTGTCGATCTCCTGCCGCAGCAGCGCGAAGTCGATCGGCTTGGTCAAGAGCCCGACGGCGCCGCGCTCGATCGCCTTTCGTCGCGTCTCGGCGTCGCCATAGGCCGTGATCATGATGACGGGAACGTCCGGGTGTGCGGCACGCACTTTCGGCAGCATGTCCAGCCCGCTCATGCCGGGCATGTTGATGTCGGACAGGATCAGGATCAACGAGGGATCGCGAACCTCGGCGGCCCGCTTGAGTGCATCAGGCGCGGAGGAGGCGAACTCCATCTGGAAGCGGCCGGCGCGCAGCTCGCGCCGGAATTGCTGCCGGAACAGCGCCTCGACGTCGGGCTCGTCGTCGACGACCAGGATATAAACGTTCACGACTTGCCTCCGGAGGTGCCCTCCGCCGCCATCGTGCGCGGCAGGGTGATGATGAACTCGGTGAATACACCTTGTATGGTGTTCACGTCGATGGTGCCGCCGTGCTGCTTCACGACGATATCGTGGCTCATGGACAGGCCGAGCCCGGTGCCCTCGCCGGCCGGCTTGGTGGTGAAGAAGGGATTGAACATCTTCTCCTTCACCTCGGGCGGAATTCCCGTGCCATTGTCGCGGATCCGGATTTCCACCCTGCCGCCGAGGTCCTTGGTTGCCGCGCTCAGGGTCGGCTCGAAGGTCTCACCCGCGCTCTCCTTACGCTTGGCAGTGGCATAGAAGCCGTTCGAGATCAGGTTGAGGAAGACGCGCGTGATCTCCTGCGGATAGATGTCGACCATGCCGGCGGCGGGATCGAACGTGCGCTGGAGCGTGACGTTGAAGGAGGGATGTTCGGCGCGTGCGCCGTGATAGGCGAGATTGAGGCTCTCCTCCACGATCGCATTGATGTCGATGGCTCGATGCTCGCCGGAGCCCTCGCGCGAATGCAATAGCATGTTCCTGACGATGGAATCGGCCCGCTTGCCGTGCTGCACCACCTTCTCGAGGTTGCTCCTGAGCATGCCGGTCAGCTCGTCGATCTCCTCCCTGGTCTTGCCGTCAAGTGCGGCCGATTGCAGGGCCTCCTTGAGCTCGTCGATCAGCTCGGTCGAGACCGCGGAGAAATTGTTGACGAAGTTGAGCGGGTTCTTGATCTCATGAGCGATGCCGGCGGTGAGCTGGCCGAGCGAGGCGAGCTTCTCGGTCTGGACCAAGCGGTCCTGGGCGGCGCGCAACTCGTCGAGCGATTGCGACAGTGCCTGGGTGCGTTCCTGGACCTCCTCGAACAATCGGACATTCTCGATCGCAATAAGGGCCTGATCCGCAAACGTGGTGGCGAGTTCGATCTGCTTCTTGCTGAAGGGACGCACCATATGTCGCGTCAAGACGAACACGCCTATTGGCGATCCTTCCCGAAGCAGGGGTACACCAAGCATCGTACGCACGTTCGAACGCCTTCGCGCGGACGACGGCGCAAATTCCGGGTCGGCCTGCACATCCGGGACATGAACCGTCCTGGCGTCAAGCAGCGTACGCCCGACCACACTTCCCCGTTCGGGCACGGAAGCAAATGTACGAAGCTTGTTTTCCTGTTCCGCATCAAGCCCGAAGCTTGCCGCGAGGTAGAAGACGCCATCGCTCGGCCGAAAGATCGTCCCTTCGTCAGCGTCACACAAGCGGGCTGCCGATCCGACAAGCGTGTTCAGCACGGTTTGCAGATCGAACGCCGACCGGCTGATGACCTTCAGCACTTCGGCGGTCGCCGTCTGCTGCTGCAGGGACTCGCTCAACTCGGCAGTTCGCCGTTCCACCTTGTTCTCGAGGTCCGCATAGGACTCCTGCAAGCGCGCGCCCATGTCGTTGAACTGGTTTGCGAGACCCTCGAGTTCGTCTCCCGTCTTGATCGAGATGCGCTGGGAGAAGTCGCCACCGCCGATCCTTTCGGCACCGCTGCGCAGCGCCTGGATCGGCCCGACCATGCGGCGCGCCAAGAATATCCCGGCGAGCACCGCGAAAATGGATGCTGCGAGCAGCACGATCGCGAGCCGCTGCAGCGAGGCAAAAAGCGATGCATAGGCCTCCTCAACCGGGAGCTCGACGAACATGGTCCAGTGCAGCGGCTCGATTGGAGCCGATGCCGTCAAGACCTTCTGTCCCTGGATATTGCGCGCTTCCTCGAGCGCGCCCGGCATGGTGCCGCCGGCAGCCTGCGCGGCACGCACCTGGGCGAGCCCGGACATGTCGGTGTTGCGCAGCACGAGACTGATGTCGGGATGGGCAATCAGGCGGCCCTCCGGGCCGACCACATAAGCGTGCCCGCGCTGGCCGACCTTGATTTGCGAGACCACGTCCCAGATCAGCTTGAGATTGACCTCGGCGATGCTGACACCAGCATCCCTGCGGGCTCCGGCCAGCGCCAGCGTCATGTAGGGCTCGGACTCCCGGCGGAAATAGACCGGGCCGAAATAGATCTTGTGCGCGACCGCTTCGGTGAACTTCGGATCATTGGACAGGTCGATCCCGCTCTCGAGAGCGTCCATCGCCAGCCGCGAGACCCGCAACCGTTCCTTGCCGGTCGAATCGACCTGGGCAAGCTCGGTGATGGCGGGCACCTGGCGCAGCAGCCGCAGCGCGTCGAACCGGCGCTGCTCGATCGAGCCCGCCGACCACGGCAGCTGCGTGGTCCAGCCGAGCTGGCTCTCGATCTCCTTGACGAACTGGCCGATCTTGGCCGCGGCCGCCTCGGCCTGCTCATGCTGGACCCGGATCAAGGACGCCTTGTGCTCGCGATAATAGAAGAAGACCTCGAACAGACCGTTGGCGAGCAGCGCAATGGCGACGACGGCCACGAACAGCGCGACATATTTGGTGAACAGCCGGGTCCTGATTCCCCGCCCCGCAGCCGCGCCGGAGTCAGCGCCAGCCGGAGTCGGGCTCGGCAGCGTCCTGGCTTGCGAGGTGTCGGGATGGAGGGACAGGCTCATCGCCCGGAACCTAGCAAGAAGACGCGGCCTTGTCTTTCGCAAGCGCGGGACAAGACCGGCCCAGTGGCGGCGGCGCAGGCGCCCGAGCACAACGAAAAAGGGCGGCAGCGGTCCCGCCGCTGCCGCCCTTTGGTTCGCTTGCCAACTGGCGACTTCAGGTCGGCCGGAGGGCCTTGGAGCCGAGGTCGAACTCGCTGACCTGCTTGTTCCGGTCGGAATCTGCCGCCGCGCGATGGTCAGTGGCCAGAACCACGTAGACGGCAGGCAGCACGAACAACGTGAACAGCGTGCCGATCGACATGCCGGCCACGACGACCAGGCCGATCGAGAAGCGGCTGGCCGCGCCGGCGCCGGTTGCGGTCAGCAGCGGAATCAGGCCGGTCACCATCGCAGCCGTGGTCATCAGGATCGGACGAAGACGAATGCGGGCCGACATCTCGATGGCCGAGCGGCGATCAAGGCGCTCGTTGACCTGGAGCTCGTTCGCGAATTCCACCATCAGGATGCCGTGCTTGGTGATCAGGCCGACCAGCGTAAGCAGACCGACCTGGGTGTAGATGTTCATCGTCGCCATGCCGAAGAACAGCGGGATCAGCGCACCCACGATCGCCATCGGGACCGAGATCATGATCACGAACGGATCACGCAAGCTCTCGAACTGCGCCGCCAGCACCAGGAAGATGATGATCAGGGCAAAACCGAAGGTGATCGCGAGCTGGTTGCCTTCCTGCACGTACTGCCTGCTATCCGCGAGATAGTCGTGGCTGAAACCGGCCGGCAGCTTCTTTGCCTCGCCCTCGAGGAAGTCCACTGCCGCACCGACGGTAACGCCGGGCATCGGCACGGCCGAGAACGTCGCCGAATTGAGCTGGTTATAGTGGGTCAGCGAATTCGGGGCGGTCTTGGTCCTGACCGAAACCACGGTCGACAGCGGAAGCTGCTGGCCCGTGTTGGTCGTCACGTAATAGCCACCGAGCGATTGCGGCGAGAGCCGGCTGCTGCGCGGCACCTGCGGGATCACCTGGTAGGAACGGCCTTCGAGATTGAAGCGGTTGACGTAGTTGCCGCCAAGCAGAATCGCGAGCGTGCTGCCGAGGTTCTGCATGTTGACACCGAGATCCTGCGCCTTGGTGCGGTCGATCGTGACCTCCACGGTGGGCTGGTTGTAGGCGAGGTCGCTGTCGGAGACGATGAACATGCCGCTCTTGCGCGCAGCGTCCTTCAGCTTCTCCATCTGCTCGAACACCGTCTGGAAGCCGGCGGTGGAATTGATCACCATCTGCACCGGCAGGCCGCCCGGTCCGCCCGGCAGCGGCGGCAGGTTGAACGCGAACGCCTGCACGCCCTCGATCTTGGAGAGTTCGGCCTGCACCAGCGGCTTCAGCTGGATCGACGAGCGCTTGCGCTCGTCCCAGGGCTTGAGCAGCATGCCGGCGATGCCGCCCTGCGGACCGTTGATGCCGTTGAGCACGAAGCGCAGGTCGGTCTCGGGGAACTTCTCGAATTCCTTGTCGAGCTTTTCACCGTAGAAATCGACGTAGTCGATGTTTGCGTATTTCGGCGCCTTGGTCACCGCGAACACGATGCCCTGGTCTTCCTCGGGCGCCAACTCCTTGGAGGTGTGCATGTAGAGGAAGCCGACGAGGCCGAGGATGGTGATCGCGAACAGGCCCGTAATCGCCTTGTAGTCGAGCGAGCGATCGAGCCTGCGGCCATACCAGCGCGTCAGCGCGCCGAACACCTTGTTGACGCCCTTGGCGAAGCGGCCCTCCTCGGTATTCTTGAGGAGCACCGAGCACATCATGGGCGACAGCGTCAGCGCTATCACACCCGACACGATCACCGAGCCGGCAAGCGTGAAGGCGAATTCGCGGAATAGCGAGCCGGTGAGACCACCGAGAAAGCCGATCGGCGCATAGACCGCCGCGAGCGTGATGGTCATCGAGATGACGGGACCGACGATTTCGCGCGCGCCCTCCACCGATGCCTGGACGGGCGTTTTGCCTTCCTCGAGATGTCGATGGATGTTCTCCACCACGACAATGGCGTCGTCGACCACAAGGCCGATCGCGAGCACCATCGCCAGCAGCGTCAGCAGGTTGAAGCTGAAGCCCAGCGCCAGCATCAATGTGCAGACGCCGATCATCGACAGTGGAATTGTGACGACCGGAATGATGACCGAGCGGAGCGAGGCCAGGAACAGGAAGATGACCACGATCACGATGATCACGGCCTCACCCAGCGTCTTTTCGACCTCGTCGATCGAGGATTGGATGAACTTGGTCGAGTCATAGGCGACCTTCATCTTCATCGACGGCGGCAGATTGCGCTCGAGTTCCGGGAACAGCGCACGCACGCCCTTGACCAGCGTCAGCGGGTTGCCTTGCGGCGTCGCGTTCACACCGATGAAGATCGCATGCTCGCCATTGAAGGCGACGCTCGCATCCGTGCTCTGCGCGGCAAGCTCGACGGTGGCGATATCCTCCATCCGTACGAAACCGCCGTCCTTGGCCTTGACGATCATCTTCCTGAACTGGTTGACGTCGGTCAGGCTGGTGTTCGTCGAGATGTTGGAAACGATCAGATAGCCCTTGGTCTGGCCCGCCGCCGACTGGAAGTTGTTGGCTTGGATCGCCGCGGCGACGTCCGCCGACGAGACGTTGCGGCCGGCCATCTTCATGGGATCGAGCCACAACCGCATCGCAAAGGTCTGGCCGCCCAAGATATCGGCCGAAGCGACCCCGTCCACGGTCGACAGCACTGGCTGCACCACGCGCGTCAGATAATCAGAGATCGCCGAGCCCGACAGCTCCTCGGAGGAGAAGCCGAGATACATCACGGCCGTGGTCTGGCCCGTCGTCTTGGTGACGATCGGATCGTTGGATTCCTTCGGGATCAGATATTTGACCGAGTTCGTCTTGGCCAGCACCTCGGTGAGCGCCTGGTTCGGATCGAAGTTCAGCTTGATGTAGACCTGGATCGTCGAGGTGCCGAGCACCGAGGACGAGGTCATGTAGTCGACGCCTTCG
>LNAP01002817.1_pt1 | contig 16997 bp, 16 predicted proteins | sample 602601 | NCBI WGS metagenome assembly LNAP01 (sample SAMN02440304, study PRJNA202911) | soil metagenome | biome: Subtropical and temperate rainforests or woodlands; isolation source: soil samples (1 kg each in a 20% v/v slurry with milli Q water) were... ... | reverse complement strand
ATGGCATATCTAGTGGGTTCCGCTATTGTTCTAAAATCTTCTCTTTCCATAGAACAAATATACAAAATATTTCCGTTATATTAACGCTGGGTTAATAAGCAGCGGCGACCACATTGTTTCGGCACGTTCGGTTTTTGGATCAACCCATACCTTGTTTACCAAATATTTCCCGAAATGGCAGATTGAAACCTCTTATTTCGATATCAACAATCCTGACGAAATAGAACCTTTAATCACTCCTTCAACAAAAATATTGTATGCGGAATCGCCCACCAATCCGGGAGTGGACATTATCGATTTGGAATTGTTGGGGAAAATCGCCAAAAAGCACCATTTGTTGTTGGTGATCGATAATTGTTTTGCGACGCCGTACATACAGCAACCCATAAAATTTGGGGCAGATTTGGTGATTCATTCCGCCACAAAACTCATGGACGGACAAGGGCGTGTTTTGGGTGGTGTGGTGGTTGGAAAAGTTGATTTGGTGCGCGAAATCTATTTATTTTCTCGAAATACGGGTCCGGCATTGTCGCCTTTTAACGCTTGGATATTGTCCAAAAGTTTGGAAACCTTGGCGGTTCGTATAGAAAAACACTGCGAAAATGCACTGAAAGTGGCGGAATTTTTGGAAAGCCATGACAACATTGAAAAAGTGAAATACCCTTTTTTGGTTTCGCACCCGCAATATGCCATTGCCAAAAAGCAAATGAAATTGGGCGGAAATATCATCGCCGTGGAGGTGAAAGGCGGCTTGGAAGCGGGAAGGAATTTTTTAAATGCACTGAAAATGTGCTCTTTGTCGGCCAATTTGGGCGATACCAGAAGCATTGTTACGCACCCTGCATCCACCACGCACAGCAAACTTTCATCAGCAGAACAATTTGCGGCGGGGATTACGCCCGGTTTGGTTCGGATTTCTGTTGGATTGGAGCAGGTTGATGATATTATTCAGGATATTAATGATGCCTTGATGCGTTAATAGTGGGAAGACCGAAGTCCGAAGACGGAAGACAGAAGTAAGAAGTTCATTGAATCAAATTCCCCTCTTGAGAGGGGTTAGGGGTGTGTAAAAAACATGAAAAGAAAAAAATCAAGTAAAACAGGTCAACGTTATTTAGGTATCGACATTATAAAATTCTAAAATCGTAAATCAAAAACCTTAATTCGATTCGCGTTAGGGGTTGCAGAGGAAAACCTTTTTGCGCTTTTTGGCGAAAAAAGTTTGGAACGAAAAACCCGCCTGCCTTTTCGGCAGGAACGCCAAAATAATAACATCAACGCTAAAAACGTTAAATAATTAAATTTGGTCAATCTATTAGCCTATCGAATTGGTAGAGTATTAAAAAAAATGTATTTTTGATGCCGATTAAAAGATTTAGCACACCAAACAACTATGATTATAGATCAAATTATAACATCATCTAAAACAACTTCCAAAAAAGGTTTTGCAGAAGACATAAAATCGGAAAAGCCTATTCGCAGCATCGTGAAAGCAATGAGTTGGCGGATTGTGGGAACGATTGACACGATGATTATTTCCTGGTTTATTACGGGAGAATTAAGTATGGCATTGTCGATCGGTTCCATTGAGGTGATTACGAAAATGGTGCTTTACTATGGCCACGAACGGATTTGGAATTTAATAAAATGGAGAAAACAATGAGAAATTTAGATTTGGAACACCTCAATAAGGAACTGGAACATAAATCGCCCGAAGAAATTATCGATTGGGCATTGTCGCTGGCTTCGGCACCGGTGGTTACCACAAATTTCAGGCCTTATGAAGTGGCTATTTTATATGCCTGCACCAAAGTTAAAAATGATTTAAAGGTAATTTGGTGCGATACGGGCTACAACACGCCGCAAACATATAAACATGCCAATGATTTAATTGAAAAATTGAATTTAAATGTGCATTTGTATGTGCCAAAACAAACGGCAGCGCACAGAAACGTGACCATGGGAATTCCGCAAATTGAAGATCCGATGCATCAAATATTTACGGAACAGGTGAAGCTTGAACCCTTTAATCGTGCGATGGCGGAACACAAACCCGATGTTTGGTTTACCAATTTGCGCAAAGGACAAACGGCTTTCAGGGACAATATTGGCATTGTTTCCATGAGTAAATCTGGTGTTTTGAAAGTGAGCCCTTTTTACCATTGGTCCGATGAACAGCTGGACAATTATTTAAGATTGTACCAATTGCCAAACGAATTCACCTATTTCGATCCGACAAAAGTGTTGGAAAACAGAGAATGCGGTTTGCATTCATAAAACATATAAAATGACAGAGAAATTATTAATAAACGCACTGGAAAACGAAGCAATTTATATTTTTAGGGAAGTTGCCGCACAATTTGAAAAACCGGTATTGTTATTTTCCGGCGGAAAAGATTCCATTACCTTGGTTCGATTGGCCCAAAAAGCCTTTTATCCGGCAAAAATCCCTTTTCCGTTGATGCATATCGATACCGGACATAATTTTCCAGAAACCATCGAGTTTCGCGATAAATTGGTTAAAGAATTGGGATTGGAATTGATTGTAAGAAACGTACAGGACAGTATCGACCAAGGAAAAGTAAAAGAGGAATCGGGCCGATATTCAAGCAGAAACGTGTTGCAAACAACCACTTTGTTGGACGCCATTGAAGAATTTAAGTTCGATGCCTGCATTGGCGGCGCACGAAGAGACGAAGAAAAAGCAAGAGCGAAAGAACGTATTTTTTCCGTTCGTGATGATTTTGGGCAGTGGGATGAAAAAAACCAGCGCCCCGAATTGTTCGATATGCTGAACGGACAAATTCAGCTCGGACAAAATGTGCGTGTTTTTCCGATTTCAAACTGGACAGAATTGGACGTGTGGACCTACATCGAAAATGAAGATTTAGAAATTCCTTCCATTTATTTTGCACATAAACGTGAAATATTTATGCGGGACGGACTTATTTGGTCGGCTTCGGAACACGTGTTTAAGGATGACGAAGAAGAAGTGGAAGAACTGATGGTTCGTTTTAGGACTGTGGGCGATATGAGTTGTACCGCGGCAGTTTCATCGTATGCAACAACAATTCGTGAAGTGGTGGCCGAAATCAGGGATTCAAGCATCTCCGAACGTGGCGCCAGAATTGACGACAAACGATCGGAAGCCGCCATGGAAAAACGAAAACAACAAGGGTACTTTTAGGCCCCCTAACCCCCAAAGGGGGAACAAAGCGTTAAGAAAATGTATGGTATGCATTTTTAGCGATAGGGCCAGCCGGCGAGCAGTTTATCTGGCGCAATGGTCATAAAAAAGTTAAATTATAATCAATAATAAAAAATATTCCTCTTCTTTTTGGGGAGGTTAGGTGGGGCTTATGGAAGTATTAAAAATAGCAACGGCAGGAAGTGTGGACGACGGTAAAAGTACGTTAATCGGACGTTTATTGTATGACACAAAATCGTTAACCGACGATAAATTGGAAGCCATTGAAAAAAGCAGCAAGAAAAAAGGATACGATTACTTGGATTTTTCTTTGGCGACCGACGGATTGGTGGCTGAACGCGAACAAGGAATTACCATCGATGTGGCCCATATTTATTTTTCAACAGCGACCAGAAGTTACATCATTGCCGATACGCCAGGCCATGTGGAATATACCAGAAATATGGTTACCGGCGCTTCAACGTCGCAAGTGGCCATTATTTTGATTGATGCGCGTCACGGCGTAATTGAGCAAACGTATCGTCACTTTTTTATCAATAATTTGTTGCGGATTAAAAGCGTGATTGTGGCCGTGAACAAGATGGATTTGGTGAATTTTTCTGAAGAAAGATACAATGAAATTAAGGCTGATTTTGAAAAACTGGTGGAGAAAAGCGACTACGAAGACCAAAACATCACCTATATTCCGGTGAGTGCCCTAAAAGGCGACAATGTGGTGGAAAAATCGGAGGCGATGCCCTGGTTTGGCGGACAAACATTGTTGGAATATTTGGAGAAACTGGACACCGTAAATATTTATAACAGAGGCAAAATGCGTTTTCCGGTGCAGTATGTCATTCGTCCGAAAACAGAAGAATTCCACGATTTCAGGGGTTATGCCGGAAAAGTTTACGGCGGCGACATCAATGTGGGCGATGAAGTGGTGGTGCTTCCTTCTGAAACGAAAACAAAAATTAAGGAAATTTATTTCAATGATAAAAAATACCAAAGCGCCGCAAGAAGATCCTCCATTTCCGTAACCTTGGAAAACAATGTGAATGTGAGCAGGGGAGATATGATTGTAAAAGTGAACGAATTGCCAAGAATTGAAAAAGCATTTACGGCCACCGTTTCCTGGATGGATTCCAGGCCATTGTCGCCTGGTTCAAAATACACTTTGCAACACGGCGTGAACAAGGTCATTGCTAAAGTGAGTGCCATAAATCATAAAATACATCCCGATTTTTCAGGGGTTGAGAATGATGTCACCAGTTTAAATATGAATGATATTGCATCAGTGTCCTTTCAATTGAACAAACCCATTTTTTTCGACGCCTTTAAAGAACACAGAACCAATGGTTCGTTTATATTGATAGATCCGCAAACAAACAACACGGCCGGAGTTGGGTTTATTGAGTAAAAGCCCCCTAGCCCCTGCCTCGCCGGCAGGCAGGCCCGAAGGGGGAATTAATATTGGAACGGGTAAAAATGTGAAAAGTAGGGACAGGTCGCGACCTGTCCGTTCTAAAAGTTAAAAAATAATTTAGCGCCATCTTGTAAAAATAGTTCTCTTTTTAGGGCTGGGGATAGGAAAAAAATCAAAAACATATAAAATCTTAAATTCATTAAACCAATGAAATAGGGAAAATTTTCTACTAACTAAAATCTCAAAATACCATGCAAAGTTTCAGAACCGAAATCGAGAATCCGATTGTCGAGAAGGACATTATTGACCTTGAAAAAAAAATCAGCCTTTATTATGAAGGAAAAATAGACGAGGCGCGCTTCAGAAGTCTGCGTTTGGCCCGGGGCGTTTATGGGCAACGCCAATTTGGCGTGCAAATGATCCGCATTAAACTGCCTTACGGCAAAATTTCAGGGGAACAATTACACAGAATTTCTGCGGTTTCCGACGAATATTCTCGCGGAAGATTGCATATTACCACGCGGCAGGACATCCAAATTCACCATGTTAGTTTAGACCGAACCCCCGAGCTTTGGGCCGAATTGGAAAAAGACGACATTACCTTGCGCGAAGCCTGTGGAAACACGGTTAGGAATGTCACCGCTTCGGAAACTGCAGGGATTGACAGCAACGAACCTTTCGATGTTTCCCCTTATGCGCAAGCCGTTTTTGAATTCTTTTTACGGAATCCCATTTGTCAGGAATTGGGAAGGAAATTCAAAATTTCTTTTTCAGCAACTGATGAAGATTCGGCTTTGAGTTTTATGCACGATTTGGGTTTTATCGCCAAAATTAAAGACGGAGAAATTGGATTTAAAGTGATGCTTGGCGGCGGTTTGGGTTCACAGGCCCGTTTGGCCGATACCTTGTACGAATTTTTGCCGGCGGATAAAATAATTCCGGTGACAGAAGCTGTTTTGAGGGTTTTCGACAGGTATGGTGAACGCGCGAAAAGAGCACGGGCGCGATTGAAGTTTTTGGTGAAAGAAATTGGGTTGGATGCCTTTGTGAAATTGGTTTCAGAAGAACAAAAAGCATTGTCCAATGCAACGGTTAAAATTGATATTTCCGGCTACGAAACTGAAATTTCAGTGCCGCAAGTTTTGGTTCCTTCGGTTAAAATTGAAGACGAAAAGCACTACAATTTATGGAAATTAACCAATGTGATTCCGCAGAAACAAAAAGGATTCTTCGCCATCGGAATTAAAGTCCACTTGGGCGATTTTTATACCGATAAAGCACGTTTATTGGCCGATTTGGTTCAAAAATATGCAGCCAATGAATTGCGCCTGACTTTGCGCCAAAACATCTTGATTCCTTATGTGAAAGAAGAATTATTGCCTTTCTTTTATGCTGAACTTCACAAACTGGGTTATGCGGAAGTGGGCTATAATGGCATTTTCGACATCACTTCTTGTCCGGGAACCGACACCTGTAACCTTGGAATTGCGAGCAGCACGGGAATCACCCGAGAATTGGAAAAAGTGTTGAAAAATGAGTTTCCGCATTTTGCTGCCAACAAGGAAATCACCATAAAAATAAGCGGTTGCATGAACAGTTGCGGCCAACATACCATGGCGAGCATCGGTTTTCAGGGAATGACCATCAAGTCGGGAAAATTGGTGGCGCCAGCCTTGCAGGTGCTTTTGGGCGGCGGCGTTTTAGGAAACGGCGCGGGAAGAATTGCCAATAAGGTGATCAAAGTTCCTAGTAAAAGAGGGCCGGAGGCTTTGCGAACAATTTTGATTGATGTGGAATTAAATCGCGCTTCAGCAGAATCATTTTTGGATTATTACGACCGACAAGGAGAAATTTATTTTTACAATTTGTTGAAACCTTTAGCCGACAGTTCCAATTTGCTGGAAAGCGATTTTACCGATTGGGGAGGTGAGGAACCTTATGAAATGGCGGTTGGCGTTGGCGAATGCGCGGGCGTTGTGATAGATTTGGTGGCAACTTTGTTGCTCGACACCGAGGAGAAAATTGAAAATGCCACAGAAGCTTTAAAATTAAACCAATTTGCCGACAGCATTTATTATTCCTACACCAGTTTGGTGAATACGGCCAAAGCCTTGTTGCTCACAAAAGACAAAACAACCAATACACAAGCCGGAATTATTGCTGAATTTGAAGCTCTTTTTGCCGATGAAATTGTTTTGGAAAGTCCGTTTTCTGAATTGGTGTATCAAATTCAACAAAAGGAACCAACCAAAGAGTTTGCCCAAAAATATCTGAAGGACGCACAATTATTCTATGAAAAAGCAACGGAACTTCGGACTAAAATTTTGAGTGATGAACGATAATAGGAATCCGAAAGTTACCTTGGTGGGCGCCGGGCCGGGAGATCCGGAACTGATTACCGTGAAAGGCGTTAATGCACTGATGAACGCCAATGTGGTGCTGTTCGACGCCTTGGTTTGCAGGGAATTGCTGAAATACGCGCCGCTGGCAAAAAAGATATTTGTGGGAAAACGCAAGGGATTTCACAGCCATACGCAGGACGAAATAAATGAATTGATGGTGAAATACGCTTTTCAATATGGAAATGCCGTTCGCTTAAAAGGCGGCGATCCGTTTGTTTTTGGCCGCGGCGCGGAAGAAATTGATTATATCGAATCTTTTGGCATTGAAACGGAAGTAATCCCTGGAATTTCCTCGGCGATGGCAGTGCCTGCGAGCCAGGGCATCTCGCTTACCAAAAGAGGTGTTTCAGAAAGTTTTTGGGTGATCACCGGCACCACATCCGACAGAAATTTGTCGAACGATGTATTTTTGGCGGCGCAATCAACCGCAACCGTCGTTATTTTAATGGGCATGGGCAAACTCAGCGAGATTGTGGCCATCTTCAAAAAATTCGAAAAAGGAAATGTTCCAACGGCAATTATCCAAAACGGCACCACAAAAAATGAGAAAATTGGCGTGGGAACCATCGATACAATTCTGGAAGTTGCTGAAACGCAAAAACTCACCTCACCGGCCATCATTGTCATTGGGGAAGTGGTGAAACACAGCGCAAAACTGAGGGCGTTTTATGAAGAAATAGTCGAGAAACATCAATCCGCATACAATATAAATCAACCCAAATGGAACAAAACGAATTATACCCAATTTTTTTAAAAGTGGCCGAGCTTGAAGTATTAATTGTCGGCGGCGGAAATGTGGGTTTGGAAAAAGTGGCTTTTCTGCTAAAATCCAGCCCAAACGCCAAAGTCACCATCGTTTCCATCCATTTTTTGCCCGAATTGCTCGCGCTGGCCAAAAATCACAACGCAGAAATTATTGAAGCTGCGTACCATAATTCTTTTTTAAAAGGAAAACATCTGGTTATAGCAACAACTGATTCTATTGAAGTAAATATCCAAGTCCACGCAGATTGCAGGCAACGGAATATTTTGGTCAATGTGGCCGACAATCCGCCTTATTGCGATTTTTATATGGGCGGCATCGTCACCAAAGGCAACATCAAAATCGCCATTTCAACCAACGGAAAGTCGCCCACTTTGGCAAAACGCCTGCGCCAGTTTCTGGAAGAAGTCGTCCCAAACAACATCAACGAGCTGGCAGAAAACATATACAGCTACCGAAAATCAACCGCCGGCACATTTTCAGAAAAGGTGACCGCATTAAATGAATTGACCAAATCCTTGTTAATTAAATAATAAATTACCCGTTTCGTTTGTAATTCATCGCCTTATTGCGTTAATTTGCAGCCAAGTTCATAAACACAGTGATCACAGTTATTAAGAAAGGCAGAGGGATTAGACCCGTTGAAGCCTTAGCAACCCTTTATTTATAAAGAAGGTGCTACATTCTACCAAAATATTTTGGATAGATAACGAAGAGACTTTTCCAGAATTCTTCTTGCATTTTTTAATAATTTTTTGGGCGTTACCCTGCGGGTCGGGCTTTTCGCTATATCTTTTTTTCGTTGAAAAAACTCAAAAAAGGATATCGCTTCAATCCCTTACGCAAACTGGTTTACGATTTTAGATTTTTGATTTACGATTTGTTTTAGAATTAAAAATATCGACAAGGTAAAATTCGTCAATCGTAAATCCAAAATTTTCTTTGCGCCCTTTGCGCAGTTGCTTTGCGGAATTTACGGTTAAATTTTTTCTTGCTTTTTTATAAAAATGGCAAATATTTGAACTAAAATAAAATTTAAAATAACAACCATCAACAATGTATAACATAAAAGAAGAAATACAAAAACGAATATTGGTAACGCAAAATTTTCTTTGCGCCCTTTGCGTATTTTCTTTGCGGAATTTGCGGTTAAATTTTTTTCTTGCTTTTTTATAAAAAGGGAAAAACGTGAACTAAAAAATATAATTAATTAAAACCAATAACCATCAACAATGGCTAACATAAAAGAAGAAATGCAAAAACGAATATTGGTAACGCAAACTGGTTTACGATTTTTGTCCCGATATCGGGATACGATTTGTATTAGAATTAAAAATATCGACTAGGTAAAATTCATCAATCGTCAATCGTAAACCTTGCCTGCCGGCAGGCAGATCCAAAATTTTCTTTGCGCCCTTTGCGTATTTTCTTTGCGGAATTTGCGTTAAATTTTTTTCTTGCTTTTTTATAAAAATGGCAAATATTTGAACTAAAATAAAATTTAAATAACAACCATCAACAATGTATAACATAAAAGAAGAAATGCAAAAACGAATATTGGTGCTTGATGGTGCTATGGGAACCATGATTCAGCAATACCGTTTTTCGGAAGAGGATTACAGGGGCGAACAGTTTAAAGATTTTCACGTTTCCGTAAAAGGAAATAACGATATGCTTTCCATCACCCAGCCACAGGCCATTAAGGAAATCCACCGAAAATACCTGGAAGCGGGCGCTGACATTATTGAAACCAATACCTTTTCGAGCACCACCATCGCCATGGCCGATTATGAAATGGAGGCTTATGTGTACGATATCAACTACCAGTCGGCAAAAATTGCCAGGGAAGTTGCCGATGAATTTACTGCTAAAAATCCAAACAAACCAAGATTTGTGGCAGGATCGATCGGACCTACAAATAAAACCGCCAGCATGTCGCCCAAAGTAAACGACCCCGGATTTAGGGCCGTCACTTTTAACGATTTAAAGTTGGCCTACAAACAACAAACAGAAGCATTGCTCGATGGCGGCGTGGATGTTTTATTGGTGGAAACGGTTTTTGACACGCTCAATGCAAAAGCGGCGTTGTTCGCCATTGAAGAGGTGAAAGAAGAACGAAATATAGACGTGCCCATTATGTTAAGCGGCACCATCACCGACGCCAGCGGAAGGACTTTGTCCGGACAAACAGCCGAAGCGTTTTTGATATCGGTGTCGCACATTCCGTTATTGTCTATCGGCTTTAATTGCGCTTTGGGCGCCAACCAGTTAACGCCACATTTGGAAGTGCTGGCAAGAAAGTCGAACCTGCCGGTTTCTGCGCATCCAAACGCCGGATTGCCAAATGCTTTCGGGGAATATGATGAAACACCCGAACAAATGGCAGCTCAGATTAAAAACTATCTGGACAAACATTTGGTGCGGATCATTGGCGGTTGCTGCGGCACAACGCCGGCACATATCAAGGCCATTGCCGATTTGGTTAGCCCCCTAGCCCCCGAAGGGGGAATATAAAAAGGATTTATGAAATGCGCGGTAAAAAAATTAAGATAGTAAATGCAAGAAGATAAGTTCCATATAGAAAATAAATCAGGTGTCAGGTGGCTAAAGTTGTCAGGATTAGAACCACTTATCTTGAATGAAAACAGCAATTTCATCAATGTTGGCGAACGCACCAATGTGGCGGGTTCGCGCAAGTTTTTGCGTTTGATTAAGGACGGGAAATTTGATGAGGCGCTTGCCATTGCCAGGCATCAGGTGGAAGGTGGTGCGCAAATTATTGATGTAAACATGGACGACGGATTGATCGACGGAAAAGAAGCCATGGTCCAGTTTCTGAATTTAATTGCTTCCGAACCCGATATTTCCCGTGTTCCGGTGATGATCGACAGTTCAAAATGGGAAATTATTGAAGCCGGTTTGCAGGTGGTGCAGGGAAAATGCGTGGTCAATTCCATCAGCCTAAAAGAAGGGGAAGCCACCTTCATCAAACAGGCAAAATTAATCAAGCGCTATGGCGCAGCCGTTATTGTGATGGCGTTTGATGAGGTTGGACAAGCGGATAATTTCGACCGAAGAATCGAAATTGCCAAACGTTCATACAATATTTTGGTGAATGAGGTAAAATTTCCTTCAGAAGACATTATTTTCGATTTAAATATTTTTCCTGTGGCTACGGGAATGGATGAGCACAAAAGAAATGCCCTCGATTTTATTGAAGCGACACGCTGGGTTCGCAAAAATTTGCTCAATGTGAGCGTTAGCGGCGGCGTGAGCAATGTTTCGTTTTCTTTCAGGGGAAATGATTCGGTGCGCGAAGCCATGCATTCGGTGTTTTTATACCACGCAATTAAAGCCGGAATGAATATGGGCATCGTAAATCCGACCATGTTGGAGGTGTACGATGAGATCCCGAAAGATTTGCTGGAACGTGTTGAAGATGTTATTTTAAACAGAAGAGACGATGCCACAGAGCGCTTGCTCACTTTTGCCGAAAGTGTCATCAGTTCGGTAAAAGAGCATAAAGCGGACTTGTCCTGGCGGGAAAAACCCTTGCAGGAAAGAATTACGCATGCCTTGGTAAAAGGTGTGGATGAATTTATTTTGGAAGATGTTGAAGAGGCAAGATTGCAGGCCGCAAAACCCATAGAAGTGATCGAACAGCATTTGATGACCGGGATGAATGTGGTGGGCGATTTGTTTGGATCAGGAAAAATGTTTTTGCCCCAAGTGGTGAAATCCGCCCGAGTGATGAAACGGGCGGTGGCGTATTTACAGCCGTTTATTGAAGCCGCAAAAGGCCCCCTAACCCCCGAAGGGGGAATTAAAACAACACAACATTGGGAAACTGCCGATCCTTTGAATTATCGATTGTTAAAAGAGTTTGCCCTTAAAATGCGCAATGAACCAACCGATGCGGAAAGGCTTTTATGGAATGTTTTAAGCGGAAAAAAACTCGAAGGCCACAAAATTAGAAGGCAGCATATCATTGGGAATTATATTGCGGATTTTATTTGTCTAAAATCGAATTTAATTATTGAAATTGATGGATTGATACATCAATTGCCTGAAAATATTGTGAGTGATGAAGAACGTACAAAATGGCTGGAAAAAGAGGGGTTTCGGGTGCTGCGTATTACAAATAATGAAGTTTTGTCCAATTTGGATGCCGTTTTGGATAAAATAATAAAAGCGTTGGCGGTTCCCCCTTCGGGGACGGGAGGGGCCGCGGGAAAGATTTTACTCGCTACCGTAAAAGGTGATGTGCACGATATCGGAAAAAATATTGTGGGCGTGGTGTTGAATTGCAACAATTATGAAATTATCGATTTGGGCGTGATGGTTTCGGCAGAAAAAATAATTGAAACGGCCAAAAACGAAAACGTGGATGTGATTGGTTTGAGCGGACTCATAACGCCGTCTTTGGACGAAATGGCTTATGTTGCCGAAGAAATGGAACGCCAAAATTTTAAAGTTCCTTTATTAATTGGCGGTGCCACCACGTCAAAAGCGCATACGGCCGTTAAAATTGATACCCAATATTCCAATGCGGTCATTTATGTAAATGATGCTTCAAGGGCTGTTACGGTGGTCGGAAATTTAATTAACGACAACAATACGGCGGTTGATTATGTCAAAAGCATTAAGGACGATTATGTGATGGTTCGGGAAGGATTTTATAACCGCTCCGACCGGAAAGAATATTTATCCTTGGCCGATGCCCGGGAAAATAAGTTCAACATCGATTGGAAGTCTGCAACAATTGCCGTTCCAAACTTTACCGGAATTAAAGTGATTGAAGCGTTGGACCTAAATAAATTGGTTGAATTTATCGACTGGGGCCCGTTTTTCAGGACTTGGGAATTGCACGGAAAATATCCCGAAATCTTAACCGATGAAGTGGTTGGCGAATCGGCGACCCATTTATTTCAGGATGCAAAAAAACTGCTTCAAAAAGTGTTGGATGAAAAATTGTTGACGGCAAAAGCTGTTTTCGGAATTTTTCCGGCAAATACGGTAAATGATGATGATATTGAAGTGTATGCCAATGAAACAAAGACTGAAATAAAAGCCAAGTTTTTAACCTTGCGCCAGCAGTTGAAAAAGAAAGAAGGAACGCCAAGTATGGCACTGGCCGATTTTGTGGCGCCGAAAGAAACCAAAATCACCGATTATATGGGCGCTTTTTGTGTTTCCACCGGATTCGGAACCGCGGAATTGGCGGCGGCGTTTGAAAAAGACCACGATGATTACAATTCGATTATGATCAAGGCCTTGGCCGACAGGCTGGCGGAAGCTTTTGCGGAATATTTGCATAAAAAAGTGCGGACAGAGTATTGGGGTTATGCCAGCGATGAAAAATTATCGACCGACGAGTTAATCAAAGAAAGCTATAAAGGCATTCGTCCGGCACCGGGTTATCCCGCTTGTCCGGACCATACTGAGAAAATCACCATTTGGGAATTGCTGAAAGTGAAGGAAAATATTGGGGTAGAACTTACGGATAGTCTGGCGATGTGGCCGGCAGCCTCTGTTTCCGGTTATTATTTCGGGAATGAAAAAGCCAAATATTTCGGGGTTGGAAAAATAACGGAAGAACAGGTGAAGGATTTTGCCAGAAGAAAAAATATGAATTTTGAAACAGCAAAGAAATGGCTTCGGCCTAATTTAGCGGATTAGGCCCCCTAACCCCCAAAGGGGGACAGAGCGTTAAAAAAATGTTCAGTGAACATTTTTAGCGATAGGGCCAGCCGGCGCGTTGGGCTTTAAATGTTAAGTTCTAAACATAATTTGAATACAAATCAAAGAAGAACTGTCATATGATTTTTTTTGTTGTAAAATATTGAAATTTTTAGCGTTGGCCGACGGAGCAACCCAAAGAGCCTCGAGGCTGGTGAAGCGGCTGCAAAGGCGGTCTGGGTGATGTGGACAAAAAAATTCAATTCATTTTACAGAAAAAGATCAGTAGACTAGATTTTTTGTTTCTTTTTCATCAATGGAAAAAGAAAAGGGATATAAATTGAATTTAAAATTTGCGTTAGCGATTGAAGTGGAAATCCCGGCGTTGCGAGTTTGTGAAGCAATATGTTCAAGAGATTGCCATACCGAAATAAATTCGGCACAGGCTTGCTTTTTACAAAAGCCTCGCAATGACAGATTGCAACGTAAAGCGCGACCTGAAAGGGAACGCCAAAAAAAATACTATATTAAAAGTTTCAAGTTTCAAGTTTCAAGTTTTTTAACCTGAAACCTGAAACCTGAAACCTGAAACAAAAATAAAATGAAAGTAACAGATCACATTAAACAGGCAAAAGGGAAAACATTGTTTTCGTTTGAGATTGTGCCGCCGCAAAAGGGGCAAAACATACAGGAATTGTACGACAATATCAATCCGCTGATGGAATTTAAGCCGCCTTTTATTGATGTGACCACTTCGCGGGAGGAATACGTATATATCCCAAAGGAAAAGGGGCTTTTGGAACAAAAAATTACCCGTATGCGGCCGGGAACGGTGGGGATTTGTGCCTCGTTAAAGTACAAATACAATGTTGATGCGATTCCGCATGTGCTGTGCGGCGGTTTTACGAAAGAAGAGACGGAGTATTTATTGGTGGATTGTCATTATTTGGGTTTGGACAATGTGATGGCCTTGCGCGGCGATGCGATGAAACACGAAAAATATTTTGAGCAAACTGCGGGCGGACATCAGTATGCGCGTGAATTGGTGGCGCAAATCAGTGATCTAAACAAGGGGAGATATTTGCATGAAATTATGGAAACCTTGTACAAACCCGATTTTTGCATTGGCGTTGCCGGGTATCCCGAAAAACATATGGAATCGCCAAGTTTGGACGCCGATTTGAGAAGATTGAAAGAAAAAATTGATGCCGGCGCCGATTATGTGGTGACCCAAATGTTTTTCGACAACCAGAAATTTTTTGAATTTGTGGAAAAAGCGCGGGCGATGGGCATCACGGTTCCCATCATTCCGGGGATAAAACCAATCGCGATAAAACGCCATTTACAGGTGTTGCCGCAAGTGTTTAAACTGGATTTGCCCGAAGCGCTGGTCTCGGAAATTGAAAAATGCAGCAACAACGAACAGGTGAGACAAGTGGGCATTGAATGGGCTATAGCGCAATCTAAAGAGTTGGTGGCCAAAGGCGTTCCGGTTGTTCATTTTTATTCTATGGGAAAATCCGACAATATTAAAGCGATTGCGAAGGAAGTGTTTTAAAAAATGTTTAATTGTTTAACTGTTTAATCTAAAATTCAAAATTCACAATCCATCATTAGTGCATTGCCGTGTTATCTAATTTATTAATCGCTTCATAAATAAAAGTAATATGGGATAAATGGTTATGGTAAAATATTTGTTTACTTTTGTACTTTCAAAGAGAAATTAATAATTTAAAAAATAGAATATGGCATTAGAAGTAACAGATGCAACTTTTGACGAAGTGGTATTAAAATCGGACAAACCAGTGATGGTTGATTTTTGGGCAGCTTGGTGCGGACCTTGCAGAATGGTGGCGCCAATTATGGATCAATTAACTGCAGAATATGACGGGAAAGCAATTATTGCGAAAGTTGATGTGGATGCGAACCAGAAATTTGCTGCGGAATATGGCGTTAGAAATATTCCAACCGTGTTGGTGTTTAAAAATGGCGAAGTGGTTGAAAAACAAGTGGGTGTTGCACCAAAAGCAACATACGCACAAAAAATTGAGGCACATTTATAAGCGTTTATTTTAAGAAAATAAATAGAAAATGCCCGACAATTTGTCGGGCATTTTCTATTTAAATACTATATTTACAAGAATCAAATAAGAAACTATATTGGGTATTTCATTGGAAAATATTTCTGGATTGCACCACCTGGAATTGTTGGCAAAACAGGTGGTGGAGGGTTTTATTACCGGGATGCACAAGAGTCCGTTTCACGGTTTCTCCGTGGAATTTGCCGAACATATCAATTACAACCAAGGCGAAAGCACCCGCCACATCGACTGGAAATTATACGCAAAAACCAAAAAGCTATTTGTAAAACGCTACGAGGAAGAAACCAATTTGCGTTGTCATTTAATTATCGACAATTCGGCGTCCATGCACTTTCCGGTGGTGAAGAATCCATCTTTGGAGCATCTGACAAAAATTGCGTTTTCGGCCATCGCTTCCGCTGCCTTAATGGAATTGTTAAAGCGGCAAAGAGACGCTGTCGGACTCAGTATTTACAGCGATATCAATGAATATTATGCGCCGGCAAAAGGAAGCGAGCGCCACAGAAGAATGGTGATGGCCCATTTGGAAGATTTATTGAAGCAGCCTTCAAAAAAAACGACGGAAACCTATAAGTTTTTGCATGAAATAGCAGAAAAAATAAACAGAAGATCCCTTATTTTTTTATTTACGGATATGTTTCAGGCCGACAGAAGCGAAAAGGAATTGTTTGAGGCTTTACGCCATCTAAAACACAACAAACATGAAGTTGTTTTGTTCCATACCTACGACGGAAAACTGGAAATGGACTTCGATTTTGGGGATTCACCCAAAAAATTTGTGGATGTCGAAACCGGGGAACAGATGAATTTATATGCCTCATCAGTGAAAAAAAACTATAAATCGGCAATGGAAACCTATTTCAATGATTTGAAGTTGAAGTGTATGCAGTACAAAATAGATTATGTGCCCGTTGATATCAATAAAGGGTTTAATCAGATCCTCATTTCTTATTTAACCGGCAGAAAAAGATTTTTATAATATTTATTGGAAAAACCTTTGCCAATACAAAAAACGCTGTTATATTTGCATCCGCTAAGAGCAACGGTTTGGTAGTTCAGCTGGTTAGAATACCTGCCTGTCACGCAGGGGGTCGCGGGTTCGAGTCCCGTCCAGACCGCTTTTAAGAGTAAAATAAAACCTTAACAATCTAATAATTAGAGAGTTAAGGTTTTTTCATTTTAAATTATCCCCACATTATCCCCACAACATATTTATTTTTTAAATCATTTCTCAAACATTTTTTCTTAACTTTAAATGAAAAAACGATGAAAATTTATTCTGCAAAATCTGCTATATATGATATTCTAATCGTAAAAGAGCAGGTGCTTAGAGTCTTTGGTGGATATTCCGGGGTAAACTGAACACCCCATTCCGGGGCAAAGTGAACAGGTCATTCCGGAGCAAACTGTACAGCTGATTCCGGAGCAAAGTGAACAG